>Ga0153953_1000164_pt1 | contig 20497 bp, 17 predicted proteins | sample TSNJ037MetaG_FD_104718 | JGI IMG/M metagenome (GOLD analysis project Ga0153953, IMG submission 104718) | Attine ant fungus gardens microbial communities from New Jersey, USA - TSNJ037 MetaG | ecosystem: Host-associated > Fungi > Mycelium > Unclassified | place: USA: New Jersey, Wharton State...
ACAAGATAAACATCTGGTAGGCTAAAATTGCATTAACAAGGTGTCGGTTAATTATCAAATCATAGCTTAAAACTAGAACATAAGGAAATAGGTAAAAGACCTTATTCCCACAGCGGAAGATACTTCTCCCTTCTAATCATAAAATATTTTTTTCATAACCATATTAATTATAACCTTTCTCTTTTCTTCTTTCATCCCCAAAAATTAATTTCCAATATAAACTATAGTTTTTAGGATAAATCTTATAGGAACTTCGACATCCAAGTATAACAGCATTTTCCTGTATGTTTTTCGGAAATTTTTCTCTTTTCTGCTTGAGCGGGGATATGCAACGTGTAGTACATTTTTACACTCGCCATAACCAAAACTAAAAGGTTCATTTTTTAATATACCAGGATATTATTAAATATCAAAAAGTGTACTATTAAGTTTTTAAGTAATTAATAATAATTATAAGGGATAATTAAAAAGATTGACATTTCATATCCCTATGGTATAATAATTATAGATGAAACATCCGATTCATCTATAAAGGTTCATTAAGTGCATTATTTCACAAAAGCGAAACCCTGTAGGTGCTTCTACAGGGTTTCTTGTGGCTAGCTGTCTTTCTTATTATTTCGATCTAACCATTTGCGTATGTAGTACATTACTACACTCGCCATAATCGAAACCAAAAGGTTCATTATATAGTGCATTATTACACCTCCCTCCTGCTGGAAAGAGGCGGATGGGTGCATATTTTAAAAGTGAGAGGTTGTACATATTGGCAATTAGGACGCCACCATGGGAGGCAATATGCTTTACGCAAACAGGGCAACGCTCTGGTGAACTAACTGCTAACTTCGACCACGTCAGCGCCCAGGAACGCCTGGGCGCAGAGGTCTGCGTAAGCAGTTATTTCGCCGCCTCTAAAAACGCCCTTTCATCGTTTGCTTAAAAGCATATTGCCTCCCATGGTGGCTGTTTTCGGCAATGTTTAAGTTCTGTGCAAATCACATCCATACTTTTAAAAGCGCATGATTACAGTTCAGTGGGGCGGTTTATAGCCTGACGAATATTCTACGGTGCATGAATAAATCATTCACCTGGTTTTTGCTATTTCCATGCTCTTGCACTTTCAAAAACACAGAGCTGAATATCGTCTCCCACGGCGGTGTCTTAACAGCCAACATATATAAACCCGCACTTTTTAAATATGCACCCGAGGCGGATATCACTTGTGTTTCATTTTTGTCTATGGTATTATGATAACAAACTAAACCATTATATGTAGAGGAGAACGTTATGAGTGATGAAAACAATTACCCAAATAGTGATGAACAATTAGAAAATCAGTCATCCACCGAGCAGAGCGATTCAACCACGGACGATATTCAAGAAGTTGAAAATACCCGGACCGTTGATAATTATCAGCAGACGGATGATATTTATCAACAATCACAGAGCTATCAGCAGTCAGATAATAATGTGAAGCAAACACAGAACTATCAGCAGACAGGCAATAACTATCAGCAGACAGACGGTTATAACCAGCATACGCAGAATAATTACCAGGTTGTAGAGCCAAATGGAATGGCCACTGCTTCTCTTATCCTGGGCATTATAGGTATTGTGTGTTCTTGCTGCTGTTTTCTTAGCGTTCCTTTGGCTGCACTTGGTATTATTCTGGCACTCCTTTCAAAGGGAGGCTCACGCATGTCAGACCGCGCCAAAACAGGACTGGGGATTTCTATTGCCGGTCTTTGCGTTACTGTTGTGCTGACTATCATTTTACTTGTCTTCTCCCGGTCATATATGACCACGGAAGATTTCCAAACACAGTTTAAGGATTACATGGAATTCTATGGAGATGATTATAATAATAATTACAATTATAATTCTGATGAAATCGACCAAATGTTTGAAGATATATTATAATAGCATTGCATCTGATATGGCACTATCCATTATGAAATCATTGGATAGTGCCATATTAATAATACCGCATTTTTTATAATAAAATTAATTGCCAGAATTACAATTCCTACATTGACATACCATTGACGGTATCTAAGTCCAATCTTCCAGCGTCTCATTGATATGAGTTCTATTGTATTGGTGATCATAAACCACAGGTAGAGTATTGCTCCGTATATTACCAGGGGGTGGTAAATCAGTGACTGCAGCAGTTCTCCCTGGGTCAGTTTTGCGAAAGCTCTCGTGCCGCCGCAGCCGGGGCAATAGAAGCCGGTTATCTTATGGAATAGGCAGGGTAATAAAAATCGGCTTATTGAAAAGTTTGTGTACCGCACAAGTAGAGCATACATGATACCCATGATTAGGGCTGCACATCCCAAATAATAAATACTTTTTCGTTCTTTCTCTTCTCTTGTCAATTCCATCTGAATTTACCTCATCATTAATTTATGTTTGTATTTTAACAGAGATGGCGGAAATTATCCAGTAGATTTTACATTGCTTTTTGGGGGCTATGTGATATACTGTTACTATATTAATCACATAAAAGAAATGGAGTTCATAGCATGAAAAAATCTTCTACTGAATTAAAAAGCATTGCCAAACAGACTTTGATGGGACGTTATGCGCTGCCAATGGGTGCGTATGCACTGACCTTTCTCATTTCATTTACATTCAATATGGTCATTGCCTTTACATTCCCGGGCATAACACCGGTCATTCTGATTTTATCATCACTTTGTTCTTTAATTATCAGTCTTTTATTAAATATACTTTCTGCAGGTATGTACTCACTTATACTAAACCTTTGCAGAAATAAAGAGTATAGTCTGAATAATTTGCTTTTCGGATTTACCCATCAGCTTGACCGCATCATTTTACTGGGTATTTTAATCACATTCATTACAATTGCATGTTCTTTACCCGGTCTTATCATACTGATTATAGGCTCTGTATCAGCGGTGCTGATCATTGAGCTGATCGGAATTCTGTTTCTGTTAGCCGGTCTTATCTTTTCAATTATATTGCTGCTTGATTTCTCACAGGTATTTTTTATCTATCTGGATAATCCTGAAAAAAAAGTTCTGCAGATCATGCGTGAAAGCAGAGAACTGATGCGGGGAAATAAAGGACGCCTGTTCTATCTTCAGATAAGCTTTATCGGTCTTTCTTTGCTGGCCATCCTGTCTTGCTATATAGGTCTTTTGTGGGTGGAACCTTACGCCCAGTGTACTTATACTTTATTCTACATGAACCTGCGTGGCGAAATTTAACCTCCAGAATAAGTCCCACCCACCGTTTCTAATCTAATCGAAAGCGGTAGGTGGGACTTACTGAAACAGCAGCGAAGCTGCCGGAAGTTACTTTTTCTACTCGCGAAACAGGTAATCCATCATTTTATGACCTTGATCTATATAATTACCGCTCTCACGGGCATCCTGCTCATTGTAATACCATTCTTTCTGCAAAAGTTTTGTGCTGTCGTACAGCAGGTATGGAACCGGATCAGACGTATGAGTACGTAAATAAACCGGGGTTGGATGATCCGGAAGTACTAACAAACGGTAATCTTCTCCTGAAGCATCCATATGATCTTTCACATACTTTATGACATGCTCATCCAGATATTCAATTGCCTGTACTTTTTTCTCTATATTGCCCTGGTGTCCCATCTCATCCGGAGCTTCTACATGGACATATACAAAATCGTATCCTTCCTTCAAAACCGCATCTACCGCCGCCTGTGCCTTTCCTTCATAATTTGTATGAAGTCCGCCGTTTGCGCCCTCTACAGTAATATTGGTCATCCCGGTACCGACTGCAATTCCTTTCAGTAAATCTACTGCAGATATCATAGCTCCTTTTTTTTGATTCTTCTCTTCAAAAGAGGACAGCGCCGGTTTTGTACCGGCCCCCCAAAACCAGCAGCTGTTGGCGGGATTCAATCCCTTTGCCCTACGTTCCTGATTGATTGGGTGGTTTACCAGAATTTCAAAGCTCTTTTTCTGCATTTCCAGCAATATTTTATCTGCAGGCAGATATTTTCCTATCACCTGTTCCAGTACATCATGAGGCTGTGTCAGATCTGCCACTTCTCCATTTTTCCAGATCAGGCAATGCCGGTAGCTGGTACCGAGATAAAATTTGTATCTATCACTTTCCAGCTCTTTTTGCACTGCGCGAAGTAGAATAGCAGCATCTTCCGTACTTATTTCGCCGGAACTATGATCAACGATTATTTTCTCTTCATAGGGCTCTTCTTCTGAAAGAGTGACAAGGTTGCATCTGAGCGCCACATCCGTACTCTCCATTGGGACTCCTATGCTCAGTGCTTCTAAAGGTGATCTTCCCGTATAGTATTTTTGGGGATCATATCCCAGTACGGACAAATTCGCCGTATCACTACCGGGACTCATCCCCTCCGGGATCGTATGTAAAAGCCCAATCTCGGATACCTTTGACAGTGCATCCAATGCAGGTGTATTGGCATATTGAAGAGGAGTCATATTTCCAAGCTGTTTCAACGGCTCATCCGACATGCCATCGCCTAAGATTACGACATATTTCATTTTTTCATCTCCTCAAATATCATTATATATGGCGAACACGAATCATATTAATGACTGTTCCCAACTGCTCTGCTTTTGCTTTATATTCTGCCTCCGTAATCTCTTCGGTGATAAATCCAAATTCATTCTCCAGACCGGGGACTGTCACTACTTTGACCTTGCCGAACATCTCTTCCACCCTTGTCTGATCTGTTTCCGGATTTCCTTTGACACGTACAAAAAATTTCTTTCTGGAATTGCTGATATCGGTTAACTCCAACTTCTCACTGCTCCAAAATGACATCACGCTTCTATGCAGATGTCGTGCTTCGTCAACGATATCGGAAACTACTGCGCTGGCTGTCGGCAGCTTTCCTGCACCGCTTCCATAGAACATGGCATCTCCCAGAACATTACCATGTACAAAAATAGCGTTGAATACACCATTTACGCTAAACAGCGGATCCTCAGCTCCCAACAGTGCCGGGGCAACCATCGCATAGAAACTTTTCCCCACTTTCTTACTGAAAGCCAGCAGCTTGATGGTTTTTCCCATAGCTTTTGCATATTTAATGTCTGACGCTGAGATTTTCGTTATTCCCTCTGTATAAATATCTTCAAAGTCTACCTGACGTCCAAAGGCAAGGGAAGACAAAATAGCAATTTTTCTGCAGGCGTCATGACCTTCCACATCTGCCTCCGGATTGCGCTCTGCATAACCTTTCTCTTGTGCTTCCTTTAATACATCTTCAAATTCAGATCCTTTTTCAGCCATTTCCGTCATTATATAATTGGTTGTACCGTTTAATATTCCGGTAATTTCGTCAATTTCATCGGCGGTCAGGGAAGAATTCAGTGGACGGATAATCGGTATTCCCCCTCCGCAGCTTGCTTCAAAGAGATAGTTAATATTACGCTCTCTGGCGATTTCCAGCAACTCGGCACCATGTCTGGCCACCAGCTCCTTATTGGAGGTACATACACTTTTACCGGCCAACAATGCTTTTTTTGTGAACGTATAGGCCGGTTCTACGCCTCCCATTACCTCGACTACAATTTTCACTTCCGGATCATTTAAAATAATGTCAAAATCATGGACGATTTTTTCCTGAATCGGATCCTCAGGGAAATTCCTTAAATCCAACACATACTTTATATTGATTTCGTCACCCGCTTTTTTGTTAATGCTGCTGTGGTTCGTATTGATTACTTCCACTACACCGCTGCCAACAGTGCCATATCCCAATACTGCAATTTGAATCATGTCGTTTTTCACTCCCTAGATAATATTTTTAAATACTGTACACCTTTTTTCCATTCAATCATTTCAATCATTTCAGAAACATCTCCCGTTGTCGGAAGGATATCTACACTTATGGTCAAGGATGCAATCCCGTTAATCGGTATGCTCTGATGAATGGTTAATACGTTGGCTCGAAATTCTGCCACTACCTTAAGTACATCAGAAAGTAATCCCGGCTCATCATCCATTTGAATCACAAATGTAATAATTTTTCCTCTCGAGTTATCTTGAAATGGAAAAATGTCATCTTTATACTTGTAAAAGGAACTGCGACTAATGCCTACTTTGTCTGTGGCCTCTTGTACTGTTTCGACCCGATCAGATTCCAGGAGTCTCTTGGCCTCCACTACCTTCAGCAAAACTTCCGGCACCGCTTTTTTCGTTACAACAAAATATTGGTTCTTCTCTGTCATAAGATTTTCCTCTCCCTGTCCACGCTTTATGGACATCCGGTATGCCCGCAGGGTGCTTCCTCCTGTTCGCACCCAGGAAACATTTGTGCTTACGTGAAAGATAATAACATAAAATTTTGGATAAGTCAAATACCCGGCAGTAGGCGAGGGGGGATTTTAGAAGTTTTTTAAAGTGCGTGGAAATACATGTTGGGTATCAGGACGCCACCATGGGAGACAATAGGCTTCACGCAAACAGGGCAACGCTCTGGCGAACTAACTGCTAACTCCGACCAAGTCAGCGCCCAGGAAAGCCTGGGCGCCGAGGTCTGCGTAAGCAGTTATTTCGCCGCCGCTAAAGGATTATGCTTCATACTACACTCCTTTCGAACGCTGAAGGCGTCCCCTTTCAATATCTTCTATGTTTCTGGTTTCTCATGGCTCAAACAGTAACTCCTTTCCTGTTTTAACCACTTTCCCTTCATATTTTCCAGCCGCAACCCTCCTGGTCAGTACCCTGCAGCTTATTCCCATCTGCCCCGCCTTCACTTTTGCACCTACATAGCCCTTTGCTTTATACGTATCTGTTATGTTCGGTATTCCATACTGCCTCATAATGTACCCCACTCTTTGCTGCGAAAATTTCACTGCTTTCCCTGTATGCATGCCAGAACGGGCCAGCATGTCTGCAAGCTCTGCATAGGTATGACCGGGACCTTCTTTTTTTAAGAATTCCACCACTTCCTTAGGCGTAGTCCATGTCTCATATGTACGGAGGGCGTTCTCTACCCTGAATTCTTCTGTAGTGCCGCCTTTGAAGCGGACCTGCACCCGTGTCATTTGCGCTTCCTTCAAAAGTGTCACATCCTCGACCAGATGGCGCAGGATACGTTTCTTGTCAGCCGCACCGGTGCCGGGATCATCCCACATGCTGTTGACTTTTTCCGCCAGCCCTTCCAGCCGGCTCATGAGCATGTCATCCGGGCATGGCTCATCCTTCTTCAGTTCATCCGCATATATGCGTTCGGTATCTTCCAGCTGTTTAAGGCGTATGTTCCAGGCGGATTCCAGCTCCAGCGCCACAAGCCGGTTTCCCGGATCCACGCTCAGGTAACGTCTGCGGGCGAGATCCGCCTCATACTTTGCCTTTTCCACCTGCAGCTCGAAATAGCGGTGGTGTTCCCGCCTCCTTCTGTCCACTTCTTTCTGGACCTCCGCAGATACCCCGACAGCTTCGGGGGTCAGCCGTCCTTTTATCAGCTCCGACATGCTGCTGTCGACGGCTTCGCCATGTATATCCTGGCAAGGGCTCCCTCCATGCTCTATCCGCCTGCGCTGGCATATGTAGCGCGGGATAAGCTGCCCGGTGCTTGTATGCGTGGCATACCGTATGATCATGCGGTTCCCGCATTTTCCGCATATGACGATCCCCTGCAGTAATGCCGGACCTTCCCGTGGCGGCGTCTTCCTCCCATCCTCAGACCTGGGGTGCGCATTCTCCTTCAGGATCCTTTCGTTCGCCTCAAAATCCTCATGGCTTATATACCCCTCATGATGCCCCTTTATGAAAGCATGCCAGTCCTCTTTTGACATCTGGCGGCTCTTCCTGCCTTCTTTTGTCCACACCGTCTGCTTTCCTCCATAATGGTATATGCCGGCGTAAACGGGATTGTGGAGCGTGTAGAGCGCGCGGCTGTTGGCTAATTCCGCCCAGACCAGCTCACCCTTACGGTAGCCATTGCCTACCCTGCGCGGGAAGAGGTAGCCTTTCTCCTTATAATAATCCACCATTCCATGTGCAGTCCCTACAATCCTGAAAGTCCTGAAGAAGAGGTCGATGGATTCACGTACCTGCATGTCGCTGTCCTTGACTATGCGGCCGCATTCATCGTACAGATAACCTATGGGAAGGGGTTTCTTCAATTCCCCCCTCTTGGCTTTGTTCAGCAGCCCTCCCCTCATGCGTTCCTGGAGGAAATGCAGCTCTGCCTCACTCATGGTGCCCTTCAGGCCAAGAAGCAGCCGGTCATTGAAATCATTCGGGTTGTATATCCCGTCAGCATCAATCAGCAGAGTGTTGGTCATCGCGCAGTATTCCACCAGCCTGCCCCAGTCACCGGAGCAGCGGGAAAGTCTTGATGCCTCAATGCAGGCGACAGCCCCCGCCTGACCGTTCGCCACGCAGGCGACCAGCTGCTGGAAGCCTTCCCTGCCGGCCGCCTCCTTGCCGGAACGGCCAAGGTCACAATCAATCACTTCGATGTCATCCCTGTCCCATCCAAAGGACACGAGCTTATCACGGAGTGCATACTGCCGCAGCGTGCTTTCCGTGTTTTCCTGCACTTGGCGCAGCGTGGACTGCCGGATATACAGGTAGGCGGTTCTCGCCAGATGCCGCCCGGTTATCTTGCCGTTGGCGTGGTCCATTTATCATCAACTCCTTTCGAGAATGCTTGCAAGCAGCAGCGCCAGCTGGTTCCCGGTCGGATCGTCACTGCATGCAGCCGTGCAGCCGGCACCTGCCGGTTTTCTGATGCCTTGCCCGTCAGTCAGCCAGGAGAACATGCCCCTGGCAGTGAGCAGGGTGATGCCGGATTTTTCTTCCGGATAGACGCCATACCCCAGGAAAAACAGCCGGTAACTTTCATATGACTCCATCTGCTGTTTCTGCCGGGGGATGGCAGCCGCATCTAGCGGCTGCCCAGACGTTTTTTTGACAGGTACCTCTCTATGGTACGCTTGTGAACTGAAATCCCAACCGTTTCCTTCAAATGTGCATTGATCTCAGCCGCATGCGCATCCGGGTGTTCCCTGACATAATCATCTATGAAAACAGTGCCTTCCGGCAGAAGCTTGTGTGCCTGTTTCGGACCTGTCTTCTGTGGTATAAGCGCCTGTATCCCTCCATCCTCATAGGCCGCCTTGTTCCTGTAAAAAGCCTCCCGCGAAAGACCGAATTGTCTGGCGGCTTCCGTGACGGTCGCTTCACCTGATTCGACACTCCTGAGCATTTCATATTTTACCTGTATGACGTCGCGCGGGTCAAAAAATATCCCCTGCCGGAAGTGCTGCGCAGTGACATTCTTATGACCCTTGTTGAAACTGCCATTTTCTTTCATTACGGCCGCTTTATCCATCTCTTTCCCCTCCTGATCCTCTTAAGCCAATTATGTCATAACCGGATGTAAATGTCAATATATATTTGTCTCATCGCATTAATGGCAACGCTATAATATGTAGCCTATATAGATTAATGTAAGTTAATGCGACATAATTGCATTCACAACACGACATAATTAAGTTGACGCTTTTTCCTTAATCCTTTCCATAAGGGAAGCAAGTTCGAGCAGATCCTGAAAGCGGAAGTCTGCCCGCCCATTTGATGTTTCAATGAATGGATCCGGTGGGAAATAATCAGTCCAGGATGTCGGAATAAGGCGGATATCACCATTTCCATCGAATGCAGTGAGCCGGTCTTCGCCCCAGCACGTCTTACGTTCGATCAACTCATAGTGTTTCCCCCTTAAAGGTGAGAAGGGATGATTGATTGTGAATGTTACTTTTTCTTCCGGTAAAGGTGCATTTGAAATACTACTCCAAGACGCCCTTTAATCGTTTGCTTAAAAGCCTATTGTCTCCCACGGTGGCTGTTTTTTGGCAGTGTTTAAGTTCCGTGCGAATCAGTTTTGCGCTTTTGAAAGTGTAAGAGCATGGAAATAGCGTAAAATAATGAGCAACGTTGAATGGTTAAAGAATAAAAGTACGTGGAAACCAAAGCGGAAAACCAAGGGTATTTTAGCTTTATACCAATACAGGTGCTAATAGATGCGCTTTTAAAAGTACGAATTTGATTCGCACAAAACTTAAAAACTGCCAAAAAACAGCCACTGCGGGAGGCGATATGCTTCTGGCAAACAATAAAAGGGCGTCTTTAGTGACGGCGAAATCCACTGCTTATGCAGACCTCGGCGCCCAGGCTCTCCTGGGCGCTGACTTGGTCGGAGTTAGCAGTTAGTTCGCCAGAGCGTTGCCCTGTTTGCCAGAAGCATATCGCCTCCCGCAGTGGCGTCCTCACCATGGCGCCCTACCTCTTTAACTCCCATTGATGTAACAACCGTAACTAAAATTTTCGTCCGCCGCCACCAAAATTACCGCCGCCGCCGGAAGTATGAGTGGAAGACCTCCCTCCGCCTCCGCCGCCGCCGGAACCTGGGGGCGGATTACGCGGAATGTGTCTGGTAGTTACCACCTGGTTCATAAAACGATCCTCTTTCCCCGTCAACGTCAACTTGCTCTTTTCCCTGAACGGATATTTATAAGTTCCCCATTTTAAGCGGTACTTCCCAACGACCAGGGCACAGGCAATACCGCCTGCTGCCAGAGCGGCGATCAGTGCAATCAGCGCCTCTATCGGCCGGATACTGCGATATCGCACAATCTCTCCTGTTTCCGTATTATAAGTATACTGATCGGAAGGGATGCCCTTCTCTAAGAAAACCCGTGTCTGTTCCAGCAATTGCTCAAAACAATCATAATATTCTTTATCTCTTAAAAAGCTATAACCGGCATCTATCACCTGTTCAATTCTTTCATCCGTCAGAAAGTACCGCATATCTCCGGCTGTTCCTATCCAGAGTTCCCGGTTATCCATGTCAATCAGAAATGTTGCACCGCCTTTTTCATCATTGTCATAGAAGCCCTGATCCATATAGAAATCATCCGCATATTCCATTGCCGTTTTCCCACCCGCATCATCTGTGGTAAGGATGACAAAATTCATCTGATATTTTTCACGCAGTTCATTTGCCTTTTCTGTAATCGCTGATATTTCCCGGTCATTCATTAATCCTGATTGATCAAAGATTTGCTTTTCCCGGGCGGCTTGTGCATGTATACTGCACAGAAGAAACAGCAGCAATAAACAAAGCAGTTTCCGTATTATATAGTTCTTTTTCATAGGAAGTAACCTCCTAACAAAAATATCAGAAATACCGGAACTGCTATGGCTGCAAATAACATGGCAACTTTCGTATAATCCACCGGAAGCTCTCCGAAGACTTTTTTGCTCTGTCCATTCATTGTATAATAATAGGTCTTTTGATTTTTTCCCTGATAGGTCAGTACCCATACCGGCAGAAGTACGTAACTCCAGTGTGCTTCCCGAATTTGGACATCTGTTTTTTTGGGGGTCACGGTTGCATATCCGCTGATACTTCCCCGCATAAGATCTGTAGTATAATTCTTAAGCTCCTGGGCTACTTCCTCCTCAAATTCCCTGCGCTCCATATCTTTTATCTCCGCCTGAAACCCTGACAGATATGCCATATGAAAATCTTTACACTCTCCAAATTGGAATGGCTGCACTCCTTCTACCAACTGACGGTTTGCTTTTTTCAGTGCATTTCGTGTTAATTCCTGAAACTGTATGCTGCCTGCCCGGTTAATTTCATAGAATCTGGTCTCCGTATATTCCGTATCTCCCATCCTCCAAACACGTACATTGGTAGCTTTGGCATCCATCTGCCCATCTACTTTTGTGTCGCAGAGCCAATATGGAAAATATACCCCTGACAGCATTTCTATCTGCTCCTTTGAAAAAAAAGCCCTGGGAACAAATTTTTTCTTTTTAACAAACTCTAAAAAAGCTTCCCGGGCATCCTCTTTGTTGATTTTAAATGGAAGTACTTTGTCCGGCATATGGCTCCCCGAGAGCTTTCCCTGTAAGACTACCGGGTTGTGACAATAATAACAAAACGTTGCCGCTGTTGTCTCATCTGTTACGATCTGGGCTCCGCAGCTTGGACAGGAGTAAGCAACCGCATCGTTTTCCTCTGCCGCTGCTCTCTCCCCTGCTTTCTCCGACTCTTTCTTTGGATTTGCTTTATCCAGTTCTTCTTGATTAAAATGTGAAACACAATACTCACATTTATATTCTTGTGAAGCGGGATCGAAGATTAGCTCACCGCCGCAATTGGGACACTTATAACTGATTGCCGCCATCTAATTCTCCCCCTATTTCTGGGGTTTTCCGCATTCTGAGCAGAATTTCCCCTTATTAACGGCTCCGCATGTACAAGTCCAATCCGCTGCCGGTTGTTGTTTCCCGCAATTTGAACAGAATTTCCCGGTATTGATGTTACCGCATTCGCAGGTCCAGTCTGCTTCCGGCTTTGATTTGCCGCAATCGGAGCAGAATTTCCCGGTATTTACGGTACCGCATTCACAGGTCCAGCCTGCCAAGGCTTTTTTTGCTGCCTCTGTCCCTGATGCCGGGGACTTGGCTGCCTGCATCTGCATCTGCTGCATATTCGCTGTTGAAGCCGCTCCCATGGCATTGCCGGCTGTCTGCATTCCAACTCCCACTCCCATAAATCCTGCCATACTTCCATTTGCATTGGAACCTGCCGCTTCCAATCCTCTGGCGACTGCTCCCTGCATATAACCTTCCCGTATGGTAGGATCACTGAGCATTGCCCCCTGGTTTCGCATATTAATCAGCTTTTGTGACTCTTCATCATATGATATGTTTGCAATTCCTACGGACTGCACTTCTATGCCCCGCATATTATTCCAATCTTCATCCAGGGTTTCCGCCATGTATTTACTAAGTTCACGGCTTTTGGAAGCTACATAGGAAATTCGGATGCCATCTGCCGACATTTGGTTTATGGAACTCTGTAATGCTTCTAAAAATTCCGATAAATATTGCTCATTGATCTCACCAATATCTACTTTTTCTTTATTTCTGGGAATCGCTTCTGCATAAAAACGGATAGGGTCCATGATTTTAATGGAATATGTTCCATGAGCCCGCAGAAACAGTTCTGCATTATAAAAGTTATCAAAGTAATTAATTGGATTACGGGTACCAAATTTGATTCCTTTGATTTCCTGTAAATTGATATAATACACCTTTTGAGCCGTAGGTGTCACACCGCCAAATTTTAAACGGGCAAAAGATTCTCTTAAAGCATCCTGAAACCCGCCATTAAACATGGAGGGTAATGATGAATTATCTACGGTATAATATCCCGGCTCTGCAGTATAATCGACGATCTTGCCTCCGTCTGTCAATATCATGAACTGATTATCATATACATGGATTACCGAACCATTGGATACCGTGTTGACGCTTCCTTTGGTGTTGGAACCTTTTCTCATCTGTACGCCTTTGGTAAATACGGTCTGTTCTCCCATTTCATAGGGTTCCATAACCTCCAGCCACTGATCCGCCAATGCTCCCCGGGCGGTTTGTAATGCTGCCTTAATAATACCCACTAATTTGCCTCCTTTTTCTGTCCGCATTTTTCGGACATCCGATATACCCTAAAGGGCACGCATACCCTAAGAGTACACGTACCCAAAGGGTGCTTTATTTTTCGCCAAGTGTCAGCCACTTTAAGTATGCATTTATAAATACATCTATATTGCCGTCTAATACACTATCCACATTACCGGTTTCTGCATTGGTACGATGGTCTTTTACCATGGTATACGGCTGCATAACATAGGAACGTATCTGGTTTCCCCAGCCTATTTCTTTGACCTCTCCCCGGATTCCGGAGACTTTCTCCGCATTTTCCTGTTGTTTTAAAAGATAGAGCTTCGCTTTTAGCATCTGCATCGCCTTATCTTTATTCATATGCTGTGACCGCTCGTTCTGACATTGAACTACAATATTGGTCGGCAGATGGGTAATGCGAATTGCCGATGAAGTCTTGTTTATATGCTGTCCGCCTGCTCCGCTGGAGCGATAGGTGTCAATACGCAAATCCTCATCTTTTACTTCGATATCAATATCTTCTTCTATGTCCGGCATTACGTCGCAGGACACAAAGGAAGTCTGTCTTTTCCCTGCTGCATTAAATGGGGAAATACGTACCAGTCGGTGCACGCCTTTTTCAGACTTCATATACCCATAGGCATTTTCTCCATTTATCTGAAAGGTAACCGATTTGATACCCGCTTCATCTCCGTCCAGATAATCCAGCACTTCCACGGAATATCCCCGCTTATCTGCAAAACGGCAGAACATGCGGTATAACATGCCCGCCCAGTCACAGGACTCCGTTCCGCCCGCACCTGCGTGAAGGGATAGTATTGCATTGTCTTTATCATATTCTCCTGACAGCAATGTTTTAATACGGATATTCTCATAGGTTTCCACAAAATGATCAAGTGTTTCCTGAATCTCCTGGATCAAAGATGCATCATTTTCCTCGTACCCCATTTCTATCAGTGTCTCGATTTCTTCGTATTGTTCCTTCAAATGATCATATGTTTCAATATCATCTTTTATAGCCTTCAGGGTTTTCATGGATTCCTGAGACTTTTCCGGGTTATCCCAAAAGTCCGGTGCTTCCATCTCCCGTTCTAATTCCTGGATTCGCTTTTCCTTGTTAGCCAGGTCAAAGTGAATCCCTCACTTCCAACAGTGGTTTTACATACGAACTTAACGTATACTTAAATTGATCTAATTCTACCACAGCTTCACCTTCTTTCTTATAATTATTAATGCAAATATCCTATAACTGACTATTTTTTCCCACAGCACTGTTTATATTTCTTCCCGCTTCCACATGGACACGGATCGTTTGGATATACTTTATCAGCAGAACGTTTCTTCGGAGTCTTAGGACCTGTTTCGTCCTTATTTGTACCGGTTACTTTGGCAACTTCTTCACGCTCTACTTTCTGTTCAATTCTCACATGATACAAAAGCCGCAGGGTATCTTCCTGAATGCCTGCTGACATGGCATCAAACATTTCATATCCATTCATCTTAAATTCTACCAGCGGATCGCGCTGACCATAAGCCTGCAGACCAATACCCTGACGTAATTGTTCCATATCGTCTATATGATCCATCCATTTACGGTCAATTACTTTCAGCAGGATCACGCGTTCCAGCTCACGCAGCTGTTCCGGCTCCGGAAACTCCGCTTCTTTTGACTCATACAGCTTCACTGCCTGTTCCTTTAAATACTGCTTCAGTTCATTCTTTTTCATCTCTTCTGCAGGCTGAACCTTGGAAAGCGGTATAATCGGAATCAAAAGGGAATTCAGTTCATTCCAATTCCATTCGCCGGAATCCTGATCGTCTGCAATACAGATATCTACCGTATTTTCCACAATATCGGTTATCATCTTATAGATAGAATCACGCATGCTTTCTCCATCCAGCACACGGCGTCTCTCATTATAAATGATTTCACGCTGCTCGTTGTTCACCTGATCATATTCCAGAAGGTTTTTACGAATTCCATAGTTATTATTTTCAATTTTCATCTGCGCTTTTTCAATGGCACTGGAAAGCATTTTGTGCTCGATCTGCTCATTTTCTGCCACGCCTAAAGATTTGAATACATTCATCAAACGTTCGGAACCAAACAAGCGCATTAATTCATCTTCTAAAGAAATATAGAATCTGGATTCACCCGGGTCTCCCTGACGCCCGGAACGGCCACGCAGCTGATTATCAATACGTCTGGATTCATGGCGCTCCGTACCTACGATTTTCAAACCGCCTGCTTTTACTGCGTCTTCATCCAACTTGATATCGGTTCCACGACCGGCCATGTTTGTTGCAATGGTTACCGCTTTATGGATACCGGCCTCTGCAACAATTTCCGCTTCCATTTCGTGGAACTTGGCATTCAGGACTTTGTGCTGGATGCCTCTGCGCTTCAGCATTGCGCTGATCAGCTCTGATGTTTCGATAGTAATGGTACCCACCAGCACAGGCTGACCTTTCTTATTTGATTCAATAATTTCTTCTACAACCGCATGAAATTTTTCTTTCTGGGTCATATAAACAGCATCATTTTGATCGATACGAATGACCGGCATGTTTGTGGGTATTTCAATAACGTCCATTCCGTAAATATCCCGGAATTCCTTTTCTTCTGTTAAAGCGGTACCCGTCATACCGGATTTCTTTGTATATTTATTAAAAAAGTTCTGAAACGTAATCGTTGCAAGGGTTTTGCTTTCCCGTTTTACTTTCACATGTTCCTTAGCCTCGATTGCCTGATGAAGTCCATCTGAGTATCTCCTTCCGGGCATAATACGTCCTGTGAATTCATCTACGATCAATACTTCATCGTCTTTTACCACATAGTCCTGATCCCGGTGCATCAGATTGTGCGCACGCAATGCCAGATTTACATTGTGCTGGATCTCCAGATTTTCAGGGTCTGCCAGATTATCGATCTGAAAGAACTTCTCAACCTTTTTGATTCCCTCTTCCGTCAAATTGACAACCTTATCTTTTTCATTGACAACAAAGTCTCCGGTTTCGGTGATTTCTTCGCCCATAATGGCAGACATTTTCGTCATTTCACCGCTGGCTTCACCCCGTTCTAACTGCTTCGCCAATATGTCGCTGATTTCATAGAGCTTGGTGGATTTTCCGCTCTGTCCGGATATAATAAGAGGTGTTCTTGCCTCATCAATCAAGACGGAGTCGACCTCATCGATAATGGCATAATACAAGTCTCTTTGTACCAGCTGCTCTTTGTAGATGACCATATTGTCTCTCAGGTAATCAAAACCCAGTTCATTATTTGTAATATAAGTGATGTCACAGGCATATGCTTCACGTCTGGCATCGTTGTCCATATCGTTTAAGACACAGCCAACTTTCAGGCCGAGAAATTCATGAACCTTACCCATCCACTCAGCATCACGGTGGGCGAGGTAATCATTGACTGTCACAATGTGAACGCCTTTTCCTTCCAGTGCATTTAAGTATGCCGGCAAGGTAGATACCAGGGTCTTTCCTTCACCGGTCCGCATTTCTGCAATACGACCCTGATGCAGGATAATACCACCGATAAGCTGTACCCGGTAGTGTTCCATATCCAACACGCGTCTTGCAGCTTCACGCACGGTTGCGTATGCTTCCGGCAGCAAATCATCTAATGTTTCACCTGCTTTCAGCCTTTCTTTATATTCCTTTGTTTTATCTTTTAAATCACTGTCAGATAAAGCCTGTATAGTCGGTTTCAGACTTTCAATCTTGTCCACAAGCGGTGTAATACGCTTCACTTCCCGCTCACTATGTGTACCAAATACTTTTTGAATCAAACTCATGACTGCTTCTCCTATACTCTTGTTCACGTCATCTTTAATGTCCGTGCTTTTTGGACATCCTTAGTACCCTTAGGGTGCATCATCTTTAATGTCCGTGCTTTTTGGACATCCGTAGTACCCGCAGGGAGCTTCGTTTCATTACCCCTAGTGTACCAACACTGGATTCACCGTATATTCTACCACTTTCCCCCAAGATACACAATAAATATTTCAAAAAACGCCGCTGCCCTGTTGGAATCAATGGCAGCAGCGTACTTTTTTGTCATTTACAGCAGCATTTTTGACTGTAATAGTCTGATTGCATACTAAAACTCCGGTTCGATCAGACCGTATGTATTGCCTTTACGCTTATACACTACGTTGACTTCCTCTGTTTCCGCATTTCTGAATACGAAGAAAGCATGTCCCAGAAGTTCCATCTGTACACAGGCATCCTCCGGATACATCGGTTTGATCCCAAACTGTTTGGTACGGATAATCCTTACTTCCTCTTCATCCTCTACTTCTTTTTCGATAAATTCTTTTTTCAGATTCCCGCCGTCCTGATGCCGCGCTACAATTTTATTCTTATACTTGCGTAACTGCCGTTCGATTACCTCTTCTACCAGGTCGATTGATACATACATATCATTGCTTACTTGCTCTGAACGGATAATATTTCCCTTTACCGGGATCGTTACTTCGATTTTCTGTCTTTCTTTTTCCACACTCAGGGTTACGATAATCTCTGTCTCAGGAGTAAAGTATCTTTCCAGTTTTCCCAGCTTGTCCAAAATCGTATTTCTCAAGCCTTCCGTAACCTCAATATTCTTTCCGCTGATTATAAAACTCATGCCGTCCAACTCCTTTATTATATATTTACAGTACCAGGCTGATATCATCTTACGCCTGCTGCACTATATTCCTATTATATCATTCCCATCCGGTACCTGCAATCAGAAAATAGTTTCTACTCCTTATTCCAATCAATAAAGATCACAGGCTTAATCAAATCTGCCGGTTTTTCATCCATTATCTTAAATGCATCTTCAATCTTGTCAAATCCATAGAATCTATGTGTAATTAACTTGGTTGTGTCGATTCTTCCTGCCTGGATCATATTCAGCATTTTTTTAATCCTGAGAGCGCCGCCCGGGCAGAAACCTCCGCGTATGTCTTTGTTGCTCATCCCAAGGCCCCATAAATATGCCGGCATGGAAAGTGTTTCGGATACGTCAAAGAAATTGACGTTGGCTATGGTTCCGCATTCCTTCGTCATGGCAATCGCCTGGGTAAAGGTATTCTGATTGCCGCCTGCAATGATTACTTTGTCAGCACCTCCTTCAGTCATTGCCATGATCTGCTCTACAATATCACCTTCTTTATAACTTACGATATCTGTTGCTCCATATTCTTTTGCTGTCTTTATACAATTCGGTCTGGTACCCACTGCAATGATCCGGCCTGCACCTCTTAGCCGTGCTCCGGCAACCGCCATAAGTCCCACCGGCCCAATACCGATGACTACAACCGTATCACCAAACCCTATCTCTGCCAGTTCCACTCCATGAAAACCTGTGGACATCATATCCACTGTCATCAAAGCTGCTTCTTCCGAAACGTTCTCGGGCAGAATCACCAGATTGGAATCCGCATTATTCACATGAAAATATTCTGCAAATGTTCCGTCTTTCAAAGATAAAAATTTGAAACTACCCATCATTCCGATGTCGTGAGCATTATATTTTCCTGCCTGTATGCCAAGTTCCCCCCAATCAGGTGTGACGCAGGGTACTACAACTTTATCTCCCGGTTTAAATTTTTTCACCAGCTCTCCTACTGCTGCTACTTCACCAACGGCTTCATGCCCCAAAATAAGATCTGTCTTCTCTCCGGAACCTCCATGCATAGCATGTGTATCTGAGGAACATGGAGCCAGTGCAGTTGGTCTTACTATCGCATCCAAAGGTCCTGCCACAGGTTTCTCTTTCTCTAACCAGCCCGGCTGATTTACCGCTTTCATTCCATAGCCTTTCATCACAAACACCTCCATAACATAAGTAGTATATTTATTATATATTCTTTCTTTCATCTTGACAAATAAATATTTCATAAAGTCAGAACTCAATCATCATTCCCACACTCTAAAACCTAGTACAGCGTTGCGTAAATAGCGAATATTTTATTTAGTGATATTTACGCAATGCTGTACTAGTTCTCCAGTGATTCCCTACCTGTCACATATTTCCAATACTTTCAAATAAGGCATACTGCCTCCAAAAAGATCCAGGGCACTTCCTACGGTTGCATCCAAACGATTCTCTCCAAATTTTCTTAAATTTTCCAAATCTGCAAAATTTCCTATGCCGCCTGCATATGTAATCGGGATTCCCTGCCAATTTCCCAGCATCTTTGCTAACTTGATTTCAATTCCATTTGCTTTTCCTTCAACATCTACCGCATGTACCAGGAATTCATCGCAATATTCTGCCAGGTTGTCTAAAACCTTAGATGTTAAAATAATTTTTGTGAATTTTTGCCAACGGTCTGTTACGATATAATAATGATCACCTTTTTTACGACAGCTTAAATCAAGTACCAAATGGCTTTTACCTGCTGCTGCTTTTATTTTTTCCAGGTTTTTATAATTTAATATCCCATCTTTAAATACAAAGCTGGTGACTATCACATGGGAAGCACCGGCATTTAAAAAATCTGCCGCATTTTGATCTGTTATCCCTCCGCCAGCCTGCAGCCCGCCCGGATATGCTCTCAATGCTTTTACTGCTTGTAATCTGGTGATTTCATAATATGGCGATGACACCGGATTCAACAGGATCACATGACCGCCACAGATACCGCTGCTTTGATAGAGTTTTGCATAATATGATGCATCCTGTTCAGAAACAAAATTTTCTGCTGCCATATCACCTTTATCTTTCAGTGTTCCACCGACAATTTGCTTTACCTTCCCGTTATGTATATCAATACATGGTCTGAATTTCATATGTTCCTCCTTTTATAAAAGGTTATTTGTTTATCATAACAAAAAGCAGAAACGGCAGCAACGGTTTTTTAAGGCAGTTATACTTATTTCTGGTTCTTCCTTATGTTTGGGTATTTTGGAAAAGTGGATATCATTAGATATTTGCTTTTTCTTTACGATAACACTTCTCATATTTGGGTATTTGTGGTATACTTTAGTTAGGAAAGAAGGTGTA
>Ga0153953_1000168_pt1 | contig 20391 bp, 21 predicted proteins | sample TSNJ037MetaG_FD_104718 | JGI IMG/M metagenome (GOLD analysis project Ga0153953, IMG submission 104718) | Attine ant fungus gardens microbial communities from New Jersey, USA - TSNJ037 MetaG | ecosystem: Host-associated > Fungi > Mycelium > Unclassified | place: USA: New Jersey, Wharton State...
AACAACGACGTCGTTAATGGGAAGCCGTGCTAAGCTTGCAAATGTACCAAAACTCCACGAACTCATACAACATCAAGTACGTCGGGTCCTTGCAGCAAGAGCAACCTGGAACTTTGTACTTCCGGGGCTGGAAACCATGGTAGCTCAAGAAAAGGTCAAGAAAGAATACGGAGAGGAGGCTGCATCCTCATGACATAGGCATCCAGGCATCCCTGATTGCCTTTTTCTTCTCCCCCCGGTTGATGACCAGATTACCTGCTCTCAACTAGTAACTCAACCTGCGCAATCTCGTCCGAGATGGTACTCATTATGCCACTCGTGTAGTATCCAAAAGCTTTTGATACCTGCAATTAAAGAACTAGATTCCTATGTTATCAAGCCAATTTTGTACATCGTTATATGCTTGTTGTCCCTGTAGGGATTTCACGACATATTTATGAACCGCCGAGGCCTGTGCAAGTTGATTAGACTTCATGAGGAGTTCCATGCGCTCTGCGGTGGCCATAATTGCGATCGGGAAAAAGGGCTCAAAGTTGAACTCAGTCAGCCTTGTCGGAAGAGCAGGCAAGCCATCTTGACTGCGGGAGGACTCCATCTCTATATTATTGAGAGGTGGTGAGAGCAAAAAGAGTCCCATTGCAGGATTAGAAGAAATATATGTTTGAGCAATGAGGCAGCCAGCTGATCGGGCAAACACAACTGGAGGAAAAGACAACATATTCAGACGGATAGCAGAGCGAAGACCTGTGTGATGAAGATAGCAGCACACATTTACCGAAGTCCATGTCGATGGAGGAGCGGGACGAACCGTCTTCAAACCACTTCATGAGAGATGATGAGTTGCTGCGAATATGAGGATCTGGCAGCGCTAGGTCAATTTGCAGACAAGTAAACCCCTTTTCAGAGAGCATTGAAGAGAGTGTGGTCATCCTGCAACGGCATTTATTTGATCAACTTAGTGTCAATGATCAGGAGATTTACCCTTGGCTGGAATCCTCATCCCAAGATTGGGCTGAAACAAATACAAGGGGAGTTGGACACTCCCTAGGTGCCGATTTGGGTGGCGTGCGCAGAAGACTGGAGTGGACATAGCGAGTTGTGACGAGGAAGCGCTTGTTGCGCCAATTGCTGGCGAGGAAACGGAACATAATAGCAACATCATGATGCAATCAACATGATCAAGAGTCAGTCACTTGATAATTCTCCTTCTTCCTTCAGAAGATGGCAAACACATCCTCCAATATCGTCTTTGATGACATCTTCACCCTTGATGCAATTGACAAGGAGGGCAGGAAATTCGACCGGGGTCTGGCTCTGATCTCTTTGTAATTATTTGTCTAATCTTGGCTTCAGTTTCTCGCCTGTATGCTCATTCAAAGAATTATGATATGGATTTGACTCTCGACTACAATCTTGAGCTTTTCCCACTTCAAAATGGGGAAAGTTTCGCCCTTGCTCTTGCTTCGTCACTGGATCGTGAAGGTGTCCCGTCAATGGCCACGGACGGCGAGGAGGAAGAAGCGGACAAGGACCGTCACAAGTGGAGACCGGATGGGAAAGGAAAGCATGGCCTGGAGGAAGACTATGAATACGTGATGTATGGAAAGGTCAGCATCATTCCAAACAGCTCCAGAACCTAACCAATTATTTGCTGCTTTTTCCTCAGGTGTATAAATTTGACAGTGGAACTGCGGAGATCGTGTATGTGTTATATCGTGACAACAGGTCTTGTCTGATAATTTCCAAGTACTGCCTATCTTTCCTTCGGTGGCCTCCTTATGTCACTGACTGGCTCTTTCCGTCATATGACCAGTATAGTCCTTGGGGATCCCATCTATCTTCTGGTACGAAAATAGACTTCATGCCATCGTAGAAAGTCGAATTAAATGGACGTATAATGAAATAAGACACTGACGCTATTAGATATATTGTACTGCTGATGCAACCCGAGCTGGCTGTGATATAGGATATAGAGTAAAATTGAAGCTAGTTTGCCTTGAGACAACGTAGTTTGTCAATGGCATCACCCAGCTCGACCTCCCGCATATCTTCGCCCGAACCAAAGCGCTTCCGACTGATCATCTTGATACCAACTCTTGTTGGCTCTTCCAATGACACCAATTTCGGTGAGAAGATACTCGAAGTCGCGCGATGGTGTATGGGCTTCGCAGCCACGACAGAGGTAAGGTCCGCGTGCCTCACACCAAAGAACTGGGTTAATTTCGTGATTCGTTTTCTTCGCTCCTGGAAATCGGTTCCAGGCCTGGTCAATGATGATCTATTCTCTCCTTCTGATGCGTCCGTATAGCTCTCGTACGTCGTGATAGAGGGAACAGAGTCAGAAGTAGATGATGCAGTGGAATAGAGACGACCGCGGGAGCGCTCACACCGATTATCTACTACTTGGACTAATTCAGGCGGAAGTTCCTGGCCAAGAAGCTAACTATTTTAGAATCTTTGCTGGCAGCCACGCACAGATATGCTTACCTTGGTCATCTTCCTCACCCGTCTGACCTCAGCAAAATGCTGTTGCATCGCTTCAGAAGAGGATTCTCTTGTTTGAAGACTAGGGGTGGTTTTTGGCCGAGGCAATCTCAGAATTGATGTATTTGAAGGAGAGCAAAGAGCTTGGTCCTCTTTGGCATCGTCTCCAGACTGGATAAAAATCAAACTATTTGGTCTTCTGATGATTGCAGAGCGATATACTGAGCTAGGAGTACTTTCAAAAGATACTGGCTTGATATGTGGTGGTGGCGATGTACCAATCGAAGATTTGGGAATTTTAACTCTGGAGGTAGGCATCACAATGGCATCGATCGTTGAGATCATAGATATAGGATGGGATTCTTTTGTTTCGCTGAGGGTAGAAAATGTACGTCTATGTAAGGTGACTGGCTGGATGAGGGGGCTTTTCAAATTCCTCGGAGGGGCTTTCGAATCCTCGACGCTCTTCTGAGAAAGGACTCGACTCGGCTTAGACGCCTTATGAAGAGCCGGCCGTTGGTTCAGGTCGGTCGAGTCTGAGCCGAGCTGCCCCCTAAAGTGTGGAGGATCCAAGATCTGAGTACACGACTGTATTGGAGAGGGGACAGGCGGCTTGTCGGACTGTTTGAACATGGTGGGATCGAAGGGGAGAAGCGGACGAGGAGGAAAAAGGCAAGGACAAGAGCAGTGAAACAGTCACCGACAGGCCGAGTGATAAATTTACCATGGTCTTGATACTCCAACTTGGTTGAGTAGAATACCCATAATTGCGAGCTGTCGTACCTGTGCCTTCCGTCTCTTGGCAACCCTGCACGATGCACCATCCCGATATAGTACAACGAATAAATTTCACAAATTAAAAGAAAATTTAACCTATGCCACTGCAATCAAATCGAACAATCCATCCAAAAATCTAAAATTCACTATGTAGTGCACCAGCGTCCGTTGATGCAGTTAGCGTCAAGTGCCTGTTCATAGATAAGAAATCCAGGGTTGACGGTACTCTAACCAGAGACACATGCTTTGCACACCGTGTCTTGTTCCATTCTTCTGCTTCCTCCACTGGACTTTCTGGAACAATATTAATATCTCCGCCACTGAGGGCGGTACCGTGATCATTTTGTAATCTTGCTGCAAACGCAGAGTCGTTTTTCCGAATTCGCAAAGACCCATCATCATGTCTATATGACGAAAATGATCCTGAGGTGCTTGGCCTGGGAGAGTCTGGGACCCACGGCGCTACAAGAAATGGGGACCCTAATTCATCAGAAAAGGGCCAATCTGGTCCGAAGTCGATAGCGGTGTGGAACGATTCACAAATGGAGGGCTCCAATTCCCGACTGTGAAGTCTCTGAGTAGGCTCTGATGACACCACATGAGATGTGGACATCTCTGGACTCTGTCGAGATTGTAGTGTTTCCTTCGCCACCTTCAAAGCAACGTCCTTCACCTCCTTCCAAATGCGGTTCTCTGCAAGCATGTCATCCCGGAGAACATTCCGATGACATTGCATACGAGCAATATCTAGACGAAGCTGCATCACAGTACAAGCTCTTGTTTGGAGCGCAATTATGAGGTGATCCCGAGTTGCCTTCTGAAATGGCACTAACGTCGCAACAGTGCGTATAAAGCGAATCTGTGCATCAAGGTGCCTTTGGGTTGTGATTAGTCGGTTGTCTAGATCAGAAATTTTCGCCTCGATAATTTGCGATCGCAGCCGAGGATGGTCATTTAATGAAGACGCTTGCGAATGAGGACTCAGGTCTCCTGTCAATGTCATGGGATCTACGAGGGTCAAAGTTGTGTTAGAGCCATTTCCTCTCCGTATACATCTCTCGGCTGCGAGATCAGCCTTTACTTGATCGAATGCATCCCTAAACTCGGGTGTCTTCTCAACTTCAACTGGCACAGGTCCTTCCAATTCTACTTCCTCTCGGTTTGTTCTCAATGTAACCTTCCTTTGAAAAGAAGGACGGTTCTTTCCTGGACTGTCACCAGAAAGCATTTCAAAAAGCGCCCGAGGTGCATTCTCATCCCAATTTGCGAGGTCGGCGAAGGAAGAAAGGCTTTGGTTCTGGAGATCGTGTAGATGAGAAGTCGCAGCAGCAACACCAGTGAGTTCCATGGTTCTTCCTGACATACTAAGGAGCCGCATGCGAACTCCTGCTGTTTTGAAAGCACTTGCGTAATTAATTCGTGATATCCATTGGTTCATGTCACACTCTGATGAGGTTTTGAGTAATAGATGACGACCATCAGACAATGCCAATCGGAAAGTGAACCGATGCTGCGGTCCATGTTATCAGTTTCTACTTTTAATATATGAAATGACATACCTTGATATACGACTTATCAAGAACAGCAATCGCATTCTTCACGGACAACAGCTCGTCGATTTTCAGGATTGCTGACGACGGCAACATAACTTGACCATCACTGTCCTCCTTTGTCTTTGAAATCAGAGTGTGCATCCAAGAAGAATCCCGAAAAAATAGTAATTGGGACCCTGTCAATAACACTCCCCAGGGCTTCCATTTCTTGTTTAGGAGCTTCTTGCCATCTTCGTTAAGCTCGTCTTTGCGGTCAATGAGGCCGATTTTAGTCACCCGAAGAGTCAAGTCGCCCTCGGAATCTGAGTAAATATCGTGAAGGGTTGGGTGTGTGGTTATTCGTGGATTTGATGTACTCCCAGCAGGAAGGCCGAAAAATATAGAAGATCGAATATACTCCCTCCCCACTTCCAAAACACGAGCATCAGCAAAAGCTCGCAATAATTCTTCTTCATCCCATTTTTCTGCAGTACCTCTCCAACTGTATGGATCTGACAAGGGTATAAAAGATTCAGTGTCAATACGCAGGGGACTAAGGAGATCCTAAAAAACTGTGGTTTTAGATGTGGAAGGAGACTAGCGATGAACTTACATTGCTAATCATGTAGTAAGGGTCAATCTTTTGAGTTCTGTTAGTCAATGTTGGCCCAGCCGATGCAAGACCAGAATTTTGTGATGTGGCATCTCGGAAGACGGTTGTTCGACAATTGGGGTCCGTCATAAGCCTACGTTGATCATTGGAATCCAATGGATCTTCGATGTATATGAATGGCGCGAAGATGATGTTGTCATAAAAATACTAAAACTAGACTTTGAGCTACCTGATAAGTTGTCATGTCGAAAATGGTTACCTCTAGAATTTCAACCTCAACTCCAGGTAAGCTCGTGTTCTTAACATAATCCGCTTTGGTCATCTTGCGTCGATTGGACTTGTTGAAAGCATCAGTATGAAGCATTATAAGACTGAACGCCAGGATATAGGGATGATCTAAACTAATTTTAGCGAAAGTCTTTGATGATGGCTGCAAAGAATTACCATCTGAAACATAAAGATCAGGATTGCATCGAATGTAACGCTTGGCAAATGCCTCCATGACACGGTCAATCTGTTGTGTTTCCTTGGGCAGCCCGATTTCCAGCAGGAGCTCGCGAAGAGCAATATCAAGAGGATGCCCTACGAAATTGAAGCGCCCGATGAAGACTTCCAATGCTGCGGCATAAAAAGGCTCAGCACTAGAAAAATCTCAGAACCCAGGACACGAAGGACATGGGACGAGAAATACCTGGACGCCAAAATGCTCGTGACTTCAGCTTTGCTAACAACATCCATCAATCGACCGAGGTAAATATCAGGAGACTCTTCTTCCAAAGGACGTGGAATGATCATTGAACCACGATACGGATCAGAAGTTGAGCTTGGAAGAGGAGAAGAAGAAGAGGACGTGGGTGAAGCAGTAAGGAGGGATGGAGATGAAAACACATTCAGGGATAAACGGCGCAGTAATGGTGGATTTGTCTGCGAACGAAGCCTTAAGGGACGGTTCTGCTCATTTGTCCCCAAAAAACCGGGTGCCGTTGCTCTCATTGAACCTGAGATCAAGCTACTCTTGAAGGAAGTGTGCTCTGCAGTTGAAATGGAGTTATCTGCAGTTGTCGGTCGCCGAGTAGGTAACGATGGTGGAGAAATGGAAACATCTGGACTGGCAATTGGATAATACGAGTGTGGACGTTCTGAGAAAGAATGCGAGAGAAGATCACGAGATTGCAGTTTCTGAGAAGAAGGAGCAGGGGTCGTTAAATTAGAAAGATCGATTTCGCAAGAATCACGGAAGTCAGAAAAATCCCCTTGGACAGTGGAAGGACGAGGTCGCGAACGGCTCTTCTTTCGATTCCAAAACGACAGTTTTTTGGTCAAAGGTTTCAGCTGCTCTGAAGCTGGTTCCTGGGCCTGCTCCTTTGTTTTCGGATTCACCTTTACATCGAAGGCACTAGTAAAACCAAAGAGAGATATCCCACGTGTGCGTCGTTCTACTTCCTTTGGAGATGTAAGATATGGTGACAAACCTGACCCGTGAGAATCCTGAGGTCGTTTGACATTCAGAAATGATTCAGATACAGGTTGGGACTGGGAGAGGGTCGGAACAAAGGCAATAGTGTTCACTTCGCTTTCGTGAAACGTCGATGAACCAGGCGTTCGGGGCAAAATAGGTTGCGCGCATCCAAGCCCAGGTACAGACTGGGAAAGTGATGTAGTTGATGCATCTTGATGCCTATGTGATGTTATTGCTGGAGAACGAGACGCAGAAAGTGGCAAGCCTGAGGGTGAGGGTGGAAGTTCCTTGTTGCGTTTTCTAGATGGAGCAAGCTCTTCAGTCACCTCTATGCTGCCAGCAGTCCTAGGGCGCCAAAAATTTGTACCATTGGTCTTGCTCCGCTGCCTCCATGTTGGTAGTGAGAGAAAGTGTGTCGTTGTCTGAGTTGTCGTTGTGACTACTTCGGTACGAGTGGTAGTCATCTCAGTGACGATCAGCGGAGATTGGTTACTGGCATGGTACTGAGAAGGAGGCCGTGGTGGTGGGGTCTGATTGATCCTTGGAGTATTCTTTCTGTTTAGAGAGAAATATCCCATGAAAAGAGAAAGAAGGGATGAAACGAAGGGGGTAAATTTCTGAAGATTGGATGCACGATACACAGTATTATATCATTGCTTTACCGTCTGCACAGGGTAGGCCTCTGCGCACAGTGTCCTTTGTAAGATAAAGGTGACAGAAGGTCGTAGGTGATGTTTTGCTCCCAAACTGTGACAGTTACTATCACACTACTGTGACTCGGCTTTCCTACTCTCCTGCCTTCTCCGGGCCAGAATTGTCTTTCTCTTTGCTTCAAGGGCAGATCTCTAATGGAACAAAAGATAAAGACTTCATCAGCTTCACTGTAAATATTGGTCAAAATTTTCTTCTGAATCACCTCTGATTCCTTCCTCTTTTGAGAATGTTTCATCTTCTCATATAATTTTCGCTTTTTATTGCTCATCATCATTTTGTTCATATCGTCCTCGCCTTCACCTCCAGGTTTCTGTCCTTTATTCATCCTCTTCTTCTCGAACTTATTAACCTCGTTCGCAAATGCGTCATAATCCATTCCTGCAGCCTCGGCAACCAACTCAGCAGTGCGGAGCGCTGAAGGATCGTGGGCCGCATTTTGTAAAGCCTTCTCGAGGTGATGGTTTTTCGTTTCTCCTTCGGCTCTTTCAGGTGTCTCCTCCTTTGCCTTTTCATCTTCTTCCGCCTCTTCTCCTTCGGTCTCGACATGAAACCCAATGGGGTCGGCCGTAGGATCATAAGCACCTTCATATTCATCGAAGGGACTCAGATGAGGTGGTAGCGTCTGACCTTGAGCGTAGGAATCTTCTAAGAGGATTCTTCCAGAGTTGATGCAATCGACTATCCACTGGGGCTGAACATATTTTCGTATGGACCGTCGCTCTTTCTCCTCTTGAGTTTCAGTCTTGGAAGAAGCAATAGGGCGGTCAATAATGACATGCGTGATTGATGGGTCATCCTCCTTAATCGGACTACCATCTCCTGAAGATGCTGGCCAGCCGACCTTGCCCCCAAAACTCCGAATCAGAAATTCAAATATTGATCGTGAGGTTTCACGAGATAGGAAGAATGTGTAAGGCGTAAAAAGGATTGTTGCATTAGACCTTGGGAGAGTCTCAAGAGTCCTGAGCGTAGGCAAAGGAGCATCAACCTCGGAAGTTTTTCTCGACGGATAGAGGACGAAATCCTCTTCATGCGTGACACTTGTAATTAAGGAAGGCAATACATCAGTGGGCTCCGCATCTTCGGAAGTTATAGCAATAGCTTTGATAGTCTTCCGGACATCTTTTTCAGAGATCTTGCGGCCATCAATTTCTACAATCTTGTGTTTGGGGGCGAGATCGTTTAATGAAGAACGACCAGATTCTTGCAAATTGAATGCACCAATACCTGCGGCAGCTTCCAGTTTCTTTAGGTCTAATGGCGGGGGATATACGAGGCCGACGTCCGTGAATAATTTAAAGAAGACAAACCCGAGAAGAGTTTGATAAAGTTCCAGAAATGTGAGCATAACCCGCACGTCAACATCACTTGGAATCTGAAGATGGACGTGTCAGGGGGAAAAAACCAATACCTGGGAAATGTACAGACGTTCTGAGTAAACTGATACGGCACTAGCCAAGTGATTGTTTGATCCATGACTTCAGCTTGGTAATAAACGCCTTTTATGGAGAGGAATGCTTTCTGCAACAGTCGAGAGTGCATGATGTAGAGTTGCCATTCGGCTGACAGTCTTGCACAATTCTCGATGAGCTCAGGGGGAAGGCGTTGACCGGAAGGTAAGCTCGCAAACAGGAAGATCATACATAGAGCATCATCTATATCCCTCAGGGCATCAATGAAGGTGGGATATCTTGGGATATCTGTCAGAAAGAACGTAGGCTTAGAAGTAATACGGTACGACCCTTACATACCTCTCCTTGATGATATGATCGAGTCGATAAACTGGCTTGCTGTCTTCCAAATTTTTAGCACTTTTCCATTCGCCTCGACCCAACGCTCGTGAAAGTTTTTTCGCAAAAGCCTTGTGTTCTCTCAGTTTCTTGAGGACGGGCTCGTGTGCGAGGTAGGCGATATCCTTGGTATAATAAAAGGAGGTCTGCACTGAAGAGCCTTTGTTCGCTTTCTTCCGACTTTTGGGTTCTCTTGGGAATATCCCTAAAATTTAGTTGATCTCAACAGCACTCCTGAGCAATAAAACGATGACAGTTACCCTTCAAGATGCAAAGCCGACGAAAATCAGCTAAGGAGCACTGTAGCTTTCTAACAGCAGAAGATCGTGTAATGTAAGCTTTTGCAGCTCCTGCCTTGCCTTTCTGCTTGATACGGCCCATATTGAGGGATAGTAAGGACTGGAGATAGCGTTTCTAGAATTTCAGCCTGCTTGTTTGACTCTGTTGTCGATACCAAACAACACGATTCTCCAGCTCAGGCCGAACCATACATAATCTCTAAAGTAATACACCATGAGGTAGGTGCAGAACCAGATGCACAGCCAGAAGTTTGCTCATAATAATACAGCCAGTATGTTCATGTTCCCAAATCAGAACTCGATGAAGCCCAACTACGCCAATTGGAGGAACATGAAATCTCTCAGGGTCCCCTGTCGGTGCTTCAACAAGCAGTTCGAAACCACACTCAAGTCCTCATCTCCTTACGAAACAACAAGAAGCTTCTGGCTCGTGTGAAGGCATTTGATCGCCACAGTAATATGGTATTGAACTTTCGCCGGATTCCGCCAGTATCTCATCGTGATTAACCAGGTCCTCGAGAATGTGAAAGAGGCAAGTTCTTCAAAAAAATACTTCCCTAGTCAATTGCGACCATGTTCCATTAGATGTGGACAGAAGTTCCCAAGGGAAAAAACAAAAAACCAGTTAATAAAGACCGTTTCATCAGTAAAATGTTTTTGCGGTTGGTAGTTTATCTTACGAAAATGTACGGGACTAACTCTAAACGCGACTAGTGGTGATTCTGTGATTCTGGGTACGTTAACGTCAGTCTGTGCCTCCATCGCCTTTTCTACTAATGCACACCAGTCCTTCGAAATCAGGCATAGGCAGTACGAGCTGCCTCATCTTTATATCTTTTCCTGTTGGCTGCTATATTCAAAATGCTCCTCCTTAAGTAGACAGATGATATGGACACGATGTACAACTAGCGGAAATGTCCAACCAAATCACTCTCTCCTACTTCTCGAGCTTCTTAATTCCAACGCATCATGGTCTTCAATCATTTTCATCGCATCGAAAATAGCACTGAGCGCAAGCCAACCAAAGCTCTTCGCTCCAAAATTTTCTTTGGTGACCTCGACAAAAGACAGCTCCCATGCCAACCAAGCGTACTTTAAGTGATCCTCGAGTGTCCTGTGTTCGTCTCCCTCGAGCTCCAACAGAATCCCCTTCACAAGCGTGTTTGACATGTCTCTCACTTTGGTCATGTACTCTTTTCGCGTTCGAGGCTGTGATGTTTTTTGTATAATCGTTCCGGCAATAACTTCTTCCTCAGTGAGCATTACATTATTGTGAGAGAGGCTGTAATTGGCGGCAATCCCTGTCAGTTCACTAGAGAACCGTTTGAAAAGCCTGGAGACATTCTCAAAGTCCGATGCCTCCCACGGGCCTGCAGTATCCAGAAACCTCCTAACATGTCGCTCAACCAAATCAAAGACAGCAGAATTAGGATCCTTCAGTTGAAAATTGGATAGGTGATCTTGCATCCGTCTCGACATAGTCCTCCTTGTACGCCGTCGAGGACGACTGGATGCAGGAACTTCATCCAACTCAATGGCTCTAAACAATTTGCCGATTATCTTTTGACTCTGATAATAGTTCGAGGAGTCTGGGTTTATCGTTTCGGGGGCATTCCAGTCAGGCTTGATTTTGAATTTCAGCTTTGGAATGGCGCTGAGTTCTACTGCTCGACCAGATTTTGGGTAGTCTACAGCATCACTGTGCAGGTGCGCGAGCGTGATGCAATCAGTGTCGTATATTCCGTCCTGACTCTGATCTGCGATAATCAACCAGTTTATGGCAATTATCCCAACCACCTTGCGAATCATAATGAGTTCAACAAAACCGAGGACACAGACTAGTGTCTTACATCTGAAATAATGTACTCCATAACAAAGTCGGCAACGTCTTTCATCGTACTATCCCGATCTAAAAGTTTCCTTTGAGTGGGCGCATATTCCGCTGGAGCACTCAATGGTTTTTTCGGTTCAAACCACGGGTGATTCACCAAGGGGATGATGTTATAGATATCACCATCGAGGTCCCCGCCCCCTAGGCATGACGGAAGGGGCCGTTTGCCTTGAAAGAGCATGAGCTAACCTACCTACATGCCGTAGAATGGACTGCACCTTGAACACTGAAAACTACTGTATTGAACAGGGGCTCTCTCGCAAAAAACGAACGTTCTGGGGGTATTCCAATTGCTCTGACCAGTTGGATATCCCCAGGGTGTATAGTAGGTGACCGTGAAATGAGCACCGGCCCTTCAAGGAAGATCACACCCTCTGTGTGGTGCTTGACACAAGCAAAAATTTCACCCTCTTTGAGGTAGTGATGAACGTCCGCAACTCCAACGAGCGTCCAGGCGCCAGGGATTGGAATTCGCGCATGATGCTTAAGGTCGCGGAGAATATGATAGACTCCAACCTTAAGAAGTCGAGTGTAAAAGGGATCATCGTAGATCGAGTCAAGACCAAGTTTGGCCAGACTCTGCATTGTCGATGGTAACCTGAAAGAGGCCCCAAGACCATGTTTCTCCAGTAAACGAGCAGCCCCCGTCAACGTTGCAGTGGCACTTTTGGTCTCTGACACCGCTTTCTCCTGAAAGTCGTTAAATACATCATATGGAACCCCAAGGCCTTCTAGGAGCATAATAAGTGGACGGTTGAGATAGTATGGTGTTGGTCGGTCGAAGGCTCGTGCTATTTCAATCTCGTGTTCCCCGGAGACATCATCAGCCTCAAATTTGGTCATTGAAGGACGTAGCCCTATCGAATGCACGCCGTTAAGAGTGTGATCAATTGAGAGCATCCCTTTGGACCCCCGATAGCGAATTTGATATGCATGGGGAAAATCAGACAATTTTCCGTGTCCCTTCTTCGGCTCCCGTAATTTCTTCCATATCGCGCGAGCGAGATCCTTCGACATTGTCCCAACCCCGTCAGTGAAGACGTACTTGCCATCTTTCGTCTTAATGTCATCGAGTTTCAAGACTTCCTCTACTGGAACCACAGCTGCATCAGTTGCAGTGAACGCTTGGGAGATTCGTGCGGCATATCGTGCCGGACAGCGCATCAGGTCTGGGTCATAAGGGAGACCACGAAAGGTCCCAAGACTATCGATAATGACAGCCGCATCAACATAGCCACAATTGGGGTCTTGGAAAGCTTTGACAAACCTAAAAAACGGTCAGAAATGCTCAAGTGAGCTAACATTGAATCCTGCGCACCATACGGAATGTTCCTTCAGCGCAGACTGTGAATATGCAAGGAATTTGAAGGCACGACCTGCGATTGTCAGACCATTTTTGAGGTATACACCAACTCGCTCCCTAATAAATCTTGGACCGTCTACCTCACGGTCGAAACGATATTGCAAGTGATTTTCATCCCGAAAAGTGACGCGCAGAAAATTTTCATGATTTTCGTTATCATATCTGCGGATGACTCGGTTTGATTGCTCGGGAAACGGTCCATTGAGGAACATAGTCGTAGGGGTGATGATTACATGCAATGACTGGTAATAGCTACCATCATCAGGAATCATAGAAGTTATATCACCCTGTTTGTTGAACTCTTGTTCCACCGAGTTGAAGCAGGATTCAATAGTTTCATTGAAATCATCGCTATACCAGAGCCCACTGGCAACATTACAAAATTCTTTCAGTAGTTTGGCGGTGTAATTTTTGCCCTTGAGATCCGAGATCTTCTTGATCCTGGGTAACAAATCAAGCAGTTCAGAGGTATCAAGTATCATATTTTGGAGCAATGATGCTAACTGGAAGGCGACATTCCAGTCAAACTTAAGAAGATTTCTCTCCAGGGTGTCTAAGTTAGTAGCAGAGAACAATCCTCGTCGCTCGATAATGATTTCATGAGTGTAAACATGTCGAATTCCAGCAGTCTCCGACAATTTCGAAAATTTGTCTGATTCTTCCTTCGAAGCGAATACCAGGCGAAGAGCCAGCCCAGTAAAAGAGATGGCGCGAGGATTATTGAGATGAGGAAATGTTGACATTCGCGAGTAGGTCACTTCCGACCCTAAATCTAAGAAGCTCGGAGCTTTGCATAGAAATGTTGGAGGCATTCCTAGTTCAAAGAATAAGACATAGTTTCCGTCTATGGTTGAGTAATGTCGGGAAACTGCATGGATGGATGTGTATCGGATCGCAATGATGCTGAGATAAAGATCGTCATCTTTTGTACTAACATGTACCTCCCGCCGACCAGGGTCAAATCGTAGACTCGCTTCCAGATTGGCTTCTGCCTCTATGGAGACCACTTCATCCCTGCATTGCCAGCAAAATTGGATAGAAGAAATGGACATAGAGGAGGAGGTTAGAACTTCGTCCCTCTCTTTTTGCTCTCGCTCCTTTATAGGATCAATCCAAGGGGTTCGAGAAATCGTCTCGACGATGTCTGATCGTGGGCTATGGTTGCTTCTCTGAAAATAAATGAATCTGTTGTCAAGCCGGAAGCCCTTAGTACCGCCATATTCTGCTAAGAACTTGGTTCCAATAGCAGCGTCAGCGACAGTGAACGTTCCTGTCTGGGCTCGTGCATTGTGTTTCTTTCGCCTGTGAAGGTGCACAGCAAAATTGGTTTGCACAAGACCGAACAACGAGCCATGAAGTAGGGATGCAAGAAAAACTTTGATTTCATCTTCTGCAAGGTGCAGAGGCAGATTGTGCATGAAGACCTCCATGACGATATGGGAAAAGATATAAATTACATCATAATCTTATCGGTTGGTCGGATAGGCACATGTGGGATGGATGCTAGTGGGAACAAGGGTTCGGGTGAACTACTGATAGTCTTCTAATAGGTGCACTACGATAACTTGCGCGGCTCGGATTACCGGATGTTTTGAAACAGAGAACGCAGTGAGCGCCTCGTGGCTCGAACATTATCCTCGATAAGTGCCTAAAATAATTCAAGCCTTTTCAAGGACTGGATGTAGAATAAGCTCACAACATCTGAATTGCACTTGTTTCTCTTTAATTCTCCCCGGACCCAAGCGATGGTCTCTTGTCTAGTCACGGGATCCTCGATGACTGGCAGAGTGTCATATTCAAACAAAACAAGAGGAGGAGAGGGCACCTTTGGAGGCACGAACTGCATGTCTGTAGAGACGGATGACCTCCTGCCTGATGATAAAGTGTCTAAGAGTGGGCTGGAAGGGATTCATGCTCGAGGGCTTTGGCCAGGGAGAGGCGGGGTTCCAAACTTGGATATTGATCATTTCAAGGCCCGCGCAACTCTGCCTTGACTCTTGACTGACTCCAGCAAATCTACTCTATTTTATCCTCCTTCCACCATGTCCTCTCCACCTTCAGATTCTCCCACTATAGACCAAACTGAAGAAGAACAGGCTGCTATCAAAGCTCTTGTTGATAAATATGCAAAATCTAATTTACACGATGCAGAGGAAGACCCAGCTAAAGCTATCCAAAAAGACCCTTCTGGACTTCGTCCAAAGCAGGTGTATACCCGCAACGAGCTCCTCTCTCTATTTAAATCGCCTTTGGTCAAGCCACCACCCGACATGCCAGACCTCAAGCAATGGTTTGGGTCCGTCGTTCTTACAGTTTCATTTATGTTGCCTGCCTCATTTTACAAATAGCGACAATGAAGTTACTCTATCTAAGAAGGAAAACGATACGAGCTCCAATGGCAGAGGAAGGTGAGTGTGTCATCAGTAGATATTTCCTCTACTCCTTTATTGATTTTCGCAACGTCCAGGTTTAGGAGAGACCTTGATGATGGGGGTGAGTTGTTTTATTTTCATTTGTGACAAAGTGTGATATAAGGAGCTTGTCCTAGACGCATCTTCTCGTCCTTCATTTCGTTCAGCCCTGTCCCAACCATCACAAATGGGCAACTTCAAGCACCAATCGCTACGTTCAGGTGACCGAGAACGTGACGGAGATAGGGATAGAGATAGAGAAATACGAGACAAAGAAGGTCTTCGTCATGTAGGAATTTCACGATTTTGACTACCTCCAGCTGACTGCAATTCGAGCTTTCTGAAAAATATGATCGTGATCGCTTCGGGATGTCACCTGCTGGTACACGAGGAAAAGAACGTGAATCGGCATCCCATCTCAATTCAAGCTCATCCAATAGGACCTCATCACAAAATCAATCTTCTAGCGGTAACAGGCGATCAGAAGGTAGAGAGACCCAGAAAAAACGACAAGGTGAGACTGGTGATGATTGGCGAAGGAGTACGTCTCTTTTTACTCTCATTGCCGTCGCTGACGAGTTTCCAGATGAAACCTCACGGAATAGTCGAGATGGTGAGTTTTATTAAGTGACCTTGCGCTAGCCCAGCTCAAGTGTTGCTCAGACCGTGATGATCGTGAACGTCCCAGGTCGCGGGCTCGAGAGTTTTCGAGACCAAGGCGTTCCCCTTCTAGATCAAGGCGCGAACGAGACGACGATAGGGATAGACCCTCAAGAAATGATCGTGAAGAGTACAGAAGAGAGGAACATAGGCGTGAGCGGGATACTGACCGAATTCCTGACGATGACCCACGTCACTGGCGTGATGACGGTAAACGCGATGAACGGATGGCTGCCCGGCGTGCCCTGAGAGAACGTGGCGACCACTGGGAACCATCCCACGATCGCCGCTGGATACCTGGTGATGAAAAAGATGCCCGCGACAAGCGAACTTCTGGTAGGGATAAAAAGTCGGTTAGTCATCGTGATGAGCCAAGGGATCGCGAAGACAGACGGGAGCGTGAGAGAGAAAAGGAGAAAGAACCTGCTTGGATGGAAACCTACGTACCGACGAACACGTCTGGTATACTAGGTGGCAAAAGTGCTGATGGCGGGCTTGATGGCATTCAAGCATGGAAAAAGGGACTTAAAGAGAAGGAACTTCAAGGAAAGAACTTAGAAGTCTTGTCAGAATCAGACATGCCTGCCGGTCAGGATGCGGAGGACAAAGGCCTCGACGAGATCCAAATCTTTAAATTGTTGATGAAACGCGAAGAGGAGAAGAAGAAAAGCGATGGTAGCTCGTCTCCGGCACCCGACGGCAATGCAGATACCAAATCGACCATCACCGCCATTGGTAAGGCTTTGCGATGTTCTTGAGTCTCTTGAACTAATTCTTAAGACCAAGGTTCTCTTTTTCCCCAGTCTCCATTGTCGACTGTGGATTCTTCAGGGGTCATATCTCCGTCCCCAAGAGACGCAGCAATAAAACCCCCTCCTTCAATGACTGTTACTACCTCCTCAGATGGCGGCTCATCCATATTGTATCCAGAAAAGTCTATTGAGTACATTCCACCTGCTGGGTCTCGATTACTTGCTTTAGGGCGATCATCTGCCAAATCCCCTGTCAATCCTTTGTCAGCTACTTCGTCGGGACCTTCTAATGGTAGGTCTATGTGACAAATGCCTTGCAAAGCCATTCAAACCGTACACTAGGTCTTGCTATTGAAACGCTAGTCAAGCCTGGCACACCCCGGTCTCAAGGTTTCCCACGATTTGAGGAACAACAACATCGTCTTGGTGAAGAGCAAACCCAAATTCCAGTGCCAGGACACCTTGAAACTGGACAGCGAGCTTCAGACAAACAATACGGTTCTGTCTCTCCTCTGAACACCTATGATGACAACAACAGCCTTACCTATACTGGAAACAAAGGCAGTCGGTTCGCCAAATTCTTTGATAGCAAGACAAAGGAAAACATGCCTTCTGGACTTAAGCCTCAGACGCCAACGAACTTCTTATCACCCTCTTCCAACCCTCCATTGAGGCAGGAGCAAACACTATACAGCGGTGGTCCACCACTGGTTCAAGAGAGAACTGTAGATGATCTATTTGCTATGCTTAACAGCTCTTCACAAGTAAGTTTTGATCGTAGAATTTCAACAACTGGCGTTCATTGGCTTTTGAGGCTCAACGGACGAGTTTACCCAATTATCCAACCGCCCATCAGCATCTGAATAGTGGTCATTTGCTCAATCAAGCTAACGCTATGAGCAATCCTCCACTCCAATCTCAGCATCTTCAGCCGAGTCGCTTAGATGCTCTTTACGACAGTCGACTTGACGATCGTTTTGTGCCTGATGGAATGGTTCCAGGTCTCCGAACCGCACCTCCGCGAAGTCGTGATAATGTAGGATCCTACCACGACGTACCAGATGAAGCTTTGCAGCTCCATTTACAACGACTACACCAAGCGCAGCGAGGCCCCGACCCTTTTAGTGGTCCAAATCTATCGATGTTCAATTCTCAGAGTGGCCGCAATATGGGATTGCCCTTGCAACAAGCACAATTTCGGGGTGGTCCTTCTCCAGGTATTGGCCCGCACAACCAAATGTCCAGTATTCAGCAACAACGTTTACCGCCTGGTCTTGCCAACCTCGGTGGTCGTCCTCCCCATGATTCCACCCAGTTTCTTGGCCTACAAGTCCCCAACGGCCCTCTACATGCCAATCTCCTCCCAAACGCGGCTCCATCGCAGCAACAGCAATTCACTAATTTCGCCGTCAACAATTTCAGTAATCCTCAGATTCGTGGACCTGTTCCAAACGTGCATCAACTTCAAAACTCGGTCCCCCACCCTAGTCTTGTGCATAACATGGATCAGCGTTCGCAGAACCCCAACCAAATCCTGGGTATTGCGGGGCCGGGTCTCCCTGGTCCACGAGGAGGAAACCCTTTGTATAATCTCCAGCAGGCCAACCACTTGCAGGGTCCCCCTTTTGCTGGCCGTCAACAACTTCCACTCCATCCATCCTCGCACCTCATGAGTTCGCAATTCCAGCAAGGGGCGAGCGGTCCAAATAATGGTCATACTAGCGATCTCATTGCTCTTTTGATGGGTGGAGCTCCTCGGGAGTGAATTCTGACAGCCCCACTCTCTTTCTATTAGCCACGTCTGGTTTTCTACTCAATTGTGTATAATGTCTTAATCATGCAGCTCTTTGAATACCTCATTGACCTTTCTTTGTTGGACTCTTAAGTACTGAATCAATTCCATCGATGAGATTTATAAGACCTAATGGTAAAATTCCGGAAGAATTCAGAGTCGATTTAGAATATACCTTAGCCTATACCCATAACAGTCAAACGGTTGTTACGCTATTGCCTACAGCTCGGGGGAACGCGGCCACCTTGTGATCATTCCGTCTGGACCACAACTGCAAAAAACTAACTGAAGAATAGTCAGGTACAACGATGGGTCAGATTATCGGTATCTATCTGAGATATCACAAAGAAACCTTGATAAAAGTGTTGCCCACTCAAACTCGGCTCAGAGAATCATCGGTAAAAGTTAGCAGAGAGGCTTTTTACTCTGACTCATAGTTTCTGATTCTTCGAGTTGAGCGGATATCTTCAAGCCTGGTTCAAGTTCTCGATGTTCACTGTGTCATGTCTTGTGCACCCCTTCCTTTGGAGTACCACAGGAGACCCGCAAAATTCCGCAAGTACAGGACAGGATTCTCATGGATGGCTACTCCCTTCGCCTCAATCAAATACTCACGTCAGATGGGCGGGGTTCTAGTTGAGCACTGAGGCCCTATAAAAGGCTCTGCGAAGTCATGGCCGAACAGCACCCGATGGGGTTCTCACTTACTTTGGGTCAAATGTCCAATGTAAAAAAGGGATTGTGATGGCAGATGGGGTAGAAGCAGGGTGATTCTTGGTAAAGCTAGTAGGGTTTTGCACGAGGCGAACGTAGATTCATATAACTGCCGCTATATCATATTAAGCGCCACTCAAATTTGCCGAAGGATTGTTATATACGTCCAAGTTTGTAGTCATGCTTATCGTATAAATGTTATGGTGCCTGGCTGCACATCAGAGAGCTTCCGAATTCGATATGCAGATTCCGCGGACAGCCGAGTGGGAACGAAATGCATGATCAGGGCTATTCTGATGACCTCCAAAGGTATCATCGTCAAGGACACCCATAAAATTTCAAGGCGAGAGAACCCAAGTTGATGCGTTGATTCTATGAGTACTGCGCATACTTAAGAGATCAACGAACTTGCGGTGATGAGCAGAGGGGGATATTTGTGACTATCATTGTTAGCTCTTGGTAACCAGCTAGAACTTGAATAACAAAAGATGTCGGCATGCGGAATAGAATGGACAAATGATTCTGATGCATTACAGATCTCTCCCGATCCCACATGACAATAGTAGAAGCTCGAGATGCTATCAGAAATTAATGATTCTTCTAAGTACGTGACAGAGGACTGACAAGCCGTGATACAAAACTATTGTATTATCAGGATGATGGAATAGGATATGAGCTGTAAGATTAGTATACGTACGACCCTGTGCGGCGAGATGATGTGGCTGGAGGCCACCAATGGACGTATCAGAGTACGATGATAATTAATTATATTCCCGCTGATTCGGGCCGAATTAGCTAGTTTCATTAGAGCGAGACAAGTTGTAAGGTATGAGGGAGGAGTGCTAAACACACCAAACAATAGACCGGGGCTTGTTTGACTGAGACAGCGACTCAGTGAGTTAGACATTTTCTAGGGAGTTTCTGATACGTTGAGGGAAAAATGCTTACATAACGCCAAGGATGACCTGCAGGCATGGATCGAATTACGAAGTGAGCCTGGTATTGTGAAAAAAGGAAAAGGGTCCACGTCAAAGCGCACGCCTGTTCTTTGTCCTTGAAAAGCTGCTTCTTGTTGAGTCGACGCACCTTTTCTCTTTATCCCTCTCCAGTCGTCTCTGTGCCTCTAGCAAGTCGCTGGCT
>Ga0153953_1000169_pt1 | contig 20386 bp, 19 predicted proteins | sample TSNJ037MetaG_FD_104718 | JGI IMG/M metagenome (GOLD analysis project Ga0153953, IMG submission 104718) | Attine ant fungus gardens microbial communities from New Jersey, USA - TSNJ037 MetaG | ecosystem: Host-associated > Fungi > Mycelium > Unclassified | place: USA: New Jersey, Wharton State...
TATCTTCATATATATTTCTGATATGTAAGGTGATATTCTGAGAAGTAGTATGGTATAACTCTGCTATACTCCTTTGTGGCATCCAAATGGTAGAATCATCAAAATATGCATCTACTTTAGTATCACCCTTTTCATTCTGATAAATCTATTTCCTTTTGTACTATCCATATGGCCATTCACCTTTCCAATGTTTATAACACATAATTATATATTTATTTCTGAGGTTTATGCACAACAATTATATCGTATATCACCTTAACTTACTATAAGAAGTTTAATTCCGTAATGCGACCTAATTTCGATTCAGCTTAAATACTTAGTTGGCAACAAAAAAGAATCTCAATCCGACTAAATACAAATAATACGAGTAATGGCAGATACTCAAAATAAATATCTGCCATCTAAAATAATCTGTGTAATTTCGTACTACTCAAACTCGGCCTGTCCATCGGTGTTATTAAACACATTTATTTAGTTTCGTTGCATTTTAAGGCCGTTTTTTACTTCTATTACATATATTATTTTGACTTACTGATTTTTTGTTGCCAAAATGTTGCCACTCTACTATACGTTTTATTACTCGTAGAACCTTCACTTTCTAATAGTCCTATTTCACATAATCTTCTCAGATAACGTTTTACAGTAGCTGCTGATTTGCCAGTTATCTGACGTCCAACTGCATTGTCAATTTGTTCATGTTCTTTTAAATATTCTAAGAGCGGAGCCATTCTTTTTACTTCTCGTTCGGTCAAAACTTCGGTCATACTTGGCTCATTTTTATTGACCGAACCATCTATCAAATGCATCTTACTCGTTTTAAACTTTACCATAATATCTTCCGGATATAAAGTATACTCCGGATTCTCGATCCCATGTTTTTTACATGCGTCACAGATTTTCTCGATTCCTCTTCCCCACGTTTCAACGAACCCGGCTCTGAAAAATCCATTTGCGACGTTAGGATTGTAAGGTTTTGACCTGTGTTTCTGCAATAATGTTTCCACCGTCCATCCTGCCGGAAAAATACAATCATTTGCTATATAAAGCTTATCTTCATACACACTAATCTGGATTGGAATCTGTGATGCATAGTTTTTATGAATGATTGCATTGTAAATAGCTTCTCTAATCCCAGCCTTTGGAAATGGGTATTTCTCAATCCGGGTTACGCCATCATATGAAATCTTAGCTTTCAAATATTTTGTAAAAAGTAAGTCTATTACTTTTTCTGCTTGTAGTAACAAAGAGCCGTGAATCTCATCTTGATATCTAAGCTCTGCATCTGTTTCAAAAAAGCCTATTTTTATGAATGCACCTTTAATCCATTTTTCTGGATTCTTATGAAACAATAATATAGTTGCTCTCGTAAGTTTTACATCATCAAACAGTCCAAGACTATCAACCAACTGTTCATTGGTCATTTTCAAGTCTTTATCATCCATTCTACCACTTTTCAAAGCCTGACTACGAAAAATTTCAAAGCTTTCTTCATCTAACTCTTTGACTGTTACACGTTCAACCGGAATATCGTCCCAATTTCGACCTGTTTTAGATGTCAAAAACTCCGTCAATGCTGCACCTTTTAATATTTGTTTTGTACTGCCGCTTCGGTAATGGTACTCCCCTTTATAGTTCACTGGATAAGAGTGAGGATTCACCGTAATTCTAATATAGTGTTTATTATTTTCATTTAGCAAATCTACATCAACAAGAATACCCAATATGTCTCTTACTTTGTTTGGTATATCTTCTAGTAGCTTTTTAATATCTGCAATCCCTACTATTTGTCCTTTATCATTTTTGCCGATATAAAGAATTCCTCCTTGCGCATTCGCAAACCCACAAATCCACTTAAGATATTCATCTTTCCATAACTCTTTCCATTCAGTTGTTTGACTCTCCGGCATCTTACGCACCTCCGCAACACGAACTTGTAAATAATCCTTACAAGTTCCAATTTCTTCAATAATTTGAAATCTCAATGACATATTAAACTTAATTATATATCATAATTCTGCTGACCGCTATAAGAATATTAATACCACTCGTATCTGAGAACCTCTGGCTATTGGCAACAAAATTTATTTAATCAACTCTCAAATATATATAATAGGAATAATGACAGATAATCTCAAGGAAAATCTGTCATTTAAAATAATCTGTGTAATTCTGTACTACTCAAACTCTATCGTTCCCGGCGGCTTCCCCGTACAATCATAAAGCACCCTATTCACATGCTTCACCTCATTCACTATCCTGCTAGTCACTTTCCCAAGCACTTCCCAAGGAATCTCAGCCGCCTCAGCCGTCATAAAGTCAATCGTATTCACCGCCCTCAGTGCAACCGCATAGTCATATGTCCTCTCATCTCCCATAACCCCTACAGATCTCATATTCGTAAGCGCCGCAAAATACTGCCCAAGGCTTCTGTCCAATCCAGCCTTCGCAATCTCCTCCCGGTAAATCGCATCCGCCTCCTGTACAATTTTTACCTTCTCCGACGTTATCTCTCCAACAATCCGAACCCCAAGTCCCGGACCGGGAAATGGCTGTCTAAACACCAGGTACTCCGGAATTCCTAATTCCAATCCGGCCTTACGTACTTCATCCTTAAACAAATCACGCAGCGGTTCAATAATCTCCTTAAAATCCACATAATCAGGAAGTCCTCCTACATTATGGTGAGACTTAATCACTGCCGATTCTCCTCCCAGGCCGCTTTCTACCACATCCGGATAAATCGTCCCCTGTACGAAGTAATCTACGGCACCTATCTTCTTAGCCTCTTCCTCAAAGACCCTGATAAACTCCTCGCCTATAATCTTACGCTTCCTCTCAGGTTCTTCCACGCCTTTCAGCTTCTCATAAAAACGCTCCTGCGCATTTATTCGGATAAAGTTCAAATCATACGATCCATTCGATCCAAATACTGCTTCAACCTCGTCTCCTTCATCCTTACGAAGAAGTCCATGATCTACAAATACACATGTCAGCTGCTCTCCAACTGCCTTCGAAAGCAAAACAGCCGCCACTGAGGAATCCACTCCACCGGAAAGTGCGCAAAGCACTTTCCCGCTGCCAACCTTCTCACGAATCGCTTTCACAGAATTCTCTACAAAAGAACCCATGTTCCAGTCCCCAACGCACCCGCACACTTGAAATACAAAGTTGGAAAGCATCTTCGTTCCTTCCTGCGTATGAAGTACCTCAGGATGAAACTGAAGCGCATACAGATTCCGGTCCGCATTTTCAACCGCAGCCACCGGACAGTCCGTCGTATGCGCAGATATTGCAAATCCCGGTGCTGCTTTTGCAATATAGTCATTATGGCTCATCCAGCAGATCGTTTTCCCGGATACCCCCATAAACATTTTAGAACTCGTATTCACATCAACTTCGATTCTCCCGTATTCCCGAACCGGTGCGTTATCAACCTTTCCTCCCAGTAAATGCATCATCAATTGGGCGCCATAACAAATTCCCAAAACTGGAATACCCAATTCAAATATTTCCTTAGAATAAGTCGGTGATTCCGCTCCATAGCAGCTATTTGGACCGCCTGTCAAAATAATTCCCTTAGGATTCATTTCTTTAATTTTACTGATATCGGTTTTATAAGAATAAATATCGCAATATACGTTGCATTCACGCACGCGCCTGGCTATTAACTGATTATATTGTCCGCCAAAATCCAACACAATGACTATTTCTCTTTTCACACATCTTCCTCCAATGTTCCTGGAATACAAAATGAAATCTTTGCCCTGATTCATTGATCTCAACACCTCCGGCAAATAAAATCACTTAAACTAAATATAGCAATTTTCATTATAAGATATCCTCTTCTAAATGACAAGAGCATATTTTTAGATATAGTTGTTGATATCCTTCCAGTTCTCCAGCAGATTTTCCAGACGATACGAGGCATTCGCCGGGCTGCTGGAAGGCAGTTGTGCAATATCTCTCCCTGCTTTTTCATACAGATATTTTTGATATAATTGATATGCTTTCTGACCATTGGCATAGATCTGCTTAATCGGTGCGTAATCCAGAATGACAGATATATCCACGGGTATCACATTTTTAATAGAACTGTCACTTGACCCCACTATATCGCAGCTTGCTATTACATCCCAGATAGCAATATGATTTCTAAGTAAAAATGCTTTCTTCTGGTCGACAGTATCCGGAAGTATATCTTCTGTCAATGCTGCAAGTATTCTCCAAAACCGGTTTTGGGGATGTCCGTAGTAAAAATGATTTTCCCTTGACTTAACAGATGGAAATGTGCCTAATATTAATACTTTCGAATTTTCATCAAAAACCGGTTCAAAAATATGTGACAGATTTTTGTATTCTTTCAATTATTCTTTCCTCCACTTGTGCCCTTTTATGTATAAAAGAAACTTTTATCCTGATTATAATGAAATTTTCTATCTAAATCAACACATTTAAAGAACCACTCAGAATTTACCGAGTGGTTCCTTAGCCTCAAATATTCAGTTTGCTGAACTTTTGCTTCGCTCTCTACCGTATTGTCTGGTGCAGATATTTCTCCCTCGTTGCCAGTCCTCCCCGTATATGACGCTCTGATTTGTTGATGTCCAGTACTCTTCTCGCTTGCCTTGCCAGTGCTGGATTTATCTGAAGAAGTCGTTCTGTCACATCTTTATGTATGGCTGTCACAAATCAGAACGGTTTCGTCTAAGCCTAAATCATCCAGTAAACGTAAATATATATCAACGTTTCCATCATGGTCAACTTCGATTTTCTGAATGATTTGCTTTAACTGTTCATTGGTCATATCCTGGACGGAGGAAATGTCCTCAATATTTTTAAAGGTCTTTTGAATAATCAATTCCAGTTGATCGCCTTTGCTTAGATTATATTCTACCAAACGTAGTTCAGCTTCTAACTTGTCCAACTCTGATTTGATACTTCCTGCCTTTTGATTCAATTCTTCCCGACTGATTAAATCATCGGTGTACATGTCCATGTACTTCTGCTTTGTTCGTTGGAGTTTGACTAACTGTCTTCTCAAGTCCTTTTCCTGATTCTCATTTTCATTCTGCCCTTTATAGGCTTTGGTGAACTCTCTCAGAACATAGCTTTGAATATCGCTTTTCTTTTGTAACAAATCTTGAAAATAGCTTTCTAAAGTTTGGACTAATTCTTCCTCATCTATCTTAATCTGGTTCGGGCAACTATCTGCTCCCTTGCCATTGTGGCCGGAACAGACCCAACGGATATAGGTATTCTTATAATTCCGAACAATACGCCGGAACGACCATCCGCAGTTTTTACATTTAATAAGAGTGCTGAACAGATATTTATTGCTCTGACGTTCTTTCTTAATGTTAAAGGTACTCTGCCGGGTACTTAATATCTTTTGTGCTTTTATGAATTGCTCTAAACTGATAATATTCAGTTCCGGCTTGTCGGTTATCATCCACTCATCCTCTGCTTTCTCTACTCGTATTCCGGTCAAAAAGTCGGTTACTTCCTCCTTTCCGTTTACTACCTTACCTATATAGATTTCATTGGATAGAATCCGGCATATGGCATTTTGACTCCATTTGCAGTTACGTTTTGTCTTAAGGTTACGGTCATTGAGCATATTGGCAATTTTCAATGCCCCATATCCCTCCTCGGTGTACCAATCGTAAATCTGCCGGACAATCCTTGCCTCTTCTTTGTTAATCGAAAGATTGAAGTAATCACCGCTTATTTTATCATAGCCATAGACAAAGTTAGGAACTCGTCCTTTTTCAGCGTTGACCTTCTTACCAAATTTAACACGCTTTGAGGTGTTCGCACTTTCCTCTTGAGCCAGTGCTCCGAAAATAGTCAGAACAAACTCAGAATTCCCCAAGACGGTCATATTAGCGGTCAGGAAGGTTGTTTCAATTCCCAATGCCTTGAGGGTTCGGATACTTTGCAGAAAGTCCACCGTATTACGGGCAAAACGGGAAATATCCTTTACTACCACCATATCGAACAATCCTTGCTTTGCGTCACGCATAAGTTTTAGAAACTCTTTACGATTCTTTATTTTCGTGCCGGAGATACCTTCATCGGCATATAAGCTGACCAGGTTATGTCCGTTTTTCTCGGTGAACTCGCCAAAGAACTTCTTCTGGGTTACCAAACTATTTAATTGGTCTGATGTATCGGTCGATACCCGACAATATGCCGCTATATTCATTCCACTCCACTCCTTCATCTGCATCTTAGTATGCGTAATAACTGTTCTGTTATGTACAAAGAGAACCACTCACATGGAATGGCTCTCCTTTACTTTCTTTGTTTGACTTGCCATCTCTTGTATTACTTGCTCCAACTTTGCTTGATTGGCTTTCACCAATATCTTTGCTATGTATTCGGCTGTCTCACACGCTTCATTCGGATTATGAAAACGATAATTTAATTTTGTCTGCTTCATCTACTCCGAATCACCCCCGACCTTCTGAACCTCTTTGTCCATTTGTATGAAAATCGAGGGGGAAATAGTCCAACTTTCTTAATAAGATTTCACATCCTTTCTATACTTTTTTCAGTTAAAGAAAAAGAAGCCTACACTTATTAAGGTAAAAATTTGATGTTTTGATAGCCTATTAGAAAGAAAAATCTCAAAATTTGCAACGGCAAGATACGCATTTTGTAATACAAACTGCAAATCTCGTTAGGGGAAGCCCCTAAAACCCCTTAAATGACAGCAGATTCGGCTGATTTGCTGTCACCTAAACACCGGATATTTTTATTATTTTAGAGCAAGTGACAGCACTTTTGGTGTTTTTGCTGTCACTTTTCCAGCTCGACTTTGCTCTTTTGGCGACGATGACATCACTTTCGTGGGTTTTGCTGTCACCTCAAATTTGGGAAATAGCATCATTTTCCGGCTTTTTGATGTCACCTTTTCATCTCTATTTTGGGGAGTGATATCACTTTCCGCCTTTTTGATTTCTCCGTAGTTTATGCCTCTATGATTCCAAGTAAATTTCCTCAGCTGATTTCTGCGCTCTCTGTAACTCTTATACTATTTTTAACCGCACATGGTTAGCAAAAAGGGGGATATTATGACTTATTCAGACGCTATCATTAAAAGACTTTCGGAATTATGTACGGAAAGGAATATTACGATTAATAAACTTTCCACCTTATCAGGTATTACACAATCAACTGTTGATAATATCATGAAAGGGGTTACTAAGAATCCCGGCTTAAAAACTTTACATAAATTGGCTGTTGGATTAGATATGACAGTTTCTGAATTATTAGATTTTCCCGAAATGAATGAGGCCGTCTTTGAGGATGAGTAATAACTTCATTCAATCTTTATACCTACTCACTAAGATTAATAAAAATAGACTTGTCCGCCAATAATTAAATAATCACTAACGGACAAGTCTATTCTTCATTGTTATAATAATACCTGCATCTATTGCTCATCATATTTTTCTTGCAGAGCCATACATTCTTCGAAGTCATTCAAATATAATATTAAGTCCTTCAAAAGAATAAGTTCTGAAATATATTCATTTGTAGAAATATCTCTTAGTCTATGAGTAACACCGTGATATTGACGCAGACCTATATTTTCCTCAATCAACAACGACTCAATATAATAATTTCTCTCATACAACTCACCTGATTCCCAAGCCACTACAAGCCCTATATCATTTGTATTTTTCAAACCGCTTTCCACATCCTCAACAAGACCATCCAGAGAGTATTTATACTCAAGAACATTAGGATCCGATACAAATCCTTCCTTACTCTGTTCTATAAGGATCAAATTTTTGATTGTACATTTATTCCTCCTTAATAAAAAAATCTTTTTATGCCTATCTATCATTAATAATTGTTTTTTTATTCCAATAAAACTGCTTGTATTTCAATACTATATCATACAATGCTATATCTTCTGGTTTTTTTACTTCCTTCAATCTTAAGACTGCCTCTTTCAACCAATTCCTTCAATACTCTTTTCGTCGTAGACTCCGCCAACCCTAAAAGTTCTCTTGCTTCTCTATTTGAAATGCTTCCATTTTCCCGCACGTAATCCAAAATCATTTTTTCTCTATTGACTTTTATCGGCTTTTTATCGGCTTTTATCGGCTTTTTATCGGCTTTTCTATAGAGATTTACCCTAAAAGTATCACCAATCTCCTGAAACTCCGGCTCTGTTAATCCATATTCTTTAGCCCTATTCATAATCCTACGAATTCCAGTTCCCCATGATTCAACAATCTCCATCCGGCTAAACACTTCGGCAATCGCCCGATTTCTAATTTTAGACCGCCCATTCATGGCTTCTTCAAGTGTAAGTCCACCATAAAGCATACCAGGAGATGTTACTTCTACTCTATCATCATAGACAGCCACCTGCACACACGAATTATCCATATAGTTTCTGTGACATACCGCATTCACAATCATTTCACGGATTGCTCCTATCGGCAGTTCATAAAAATCTTTTCTTACAATTCCTTCAATTTTCTTCTTCGGAAGTTCAACCTTAAACTCCACATTTTTCGATTCACCTTTTATAATATCCTGTAAAGTCATGGTCACACCTCTCTTTCCTCTAATGTCAATATTATACCATCTTCATCCAAAAATGAACAGCAAAAAAGCAACTGCAAAACCAATGAAACCTTGACTTCACAATTGCTTATTCAAACTCTACACTATCTCCCACACCAACCGTTCTATTGTATATCTGGTCAGATTGTTCATAAAAATAATCGCTTTACGCCTGTTGATGCTCACCAGATTTGCGTGCCATGCGTAAAAATTATCAGGATATATATCATATCCTTCCGCAGGAACTAAATTCATATTATCAAGTTCCAGTCTGTCCAATAATTTCTTTGTACATTGAATAATCATTATTCTTCCTTTCTGCAAAACTACAACATTCAGTTTACAACTCGTCATTCTCCAGCGACTTTACAACACCGCCGATCCGCTCTCTGACCTTGCGCACCTCCATCACTTTCCATGCTTCTAATAACGGTATAAAGTCCGCACTTTCTGTTTCCCTGATTTTCTCTAAGACATCAAATACGACCTGACGGTTAACATCTTTCATTTTAAAAATAACTCTCGCATTTTTCTCTTCCACATCTCGGCAAAATCGTTGAAACAATTCTTCTGCAAAAGTTTGCCGCTCTATTTCCCATCCCTTTTCAGAAAATACCAACATCGGCAGCCTTCCATTATAATTAATCCGCAGATAATCTTTTCGTATCATCCAGTCTACCCGATGTGAAATTTCTTCCATTATAAGCTCTTTATAAAACCCGTAAACAGGGCAATCCTGCAGTCCATACTCTAATACTTTCTTATCTTTAGAGCCTTTCAAAATCTTCACCAACATACTTCTTCCGCCAGTGGTAATCAATTCATCTGCCCCGCGCAAAATTGCACTGATTTCCTCATCACTTAGATTTCTGATGTTTCCTGAATCTAATGAATACCATATCCTTGGCTTTCTCCTGCTCATAGATTCTCCTTTATTTAAAATCCTGCTTTTCTGAGTTCATCCATCATTGCCGGACGCCGGTAATATGCCTTCCATTCATTTGCTATTTTAACCGCCATTTCTTTTCCATCCGGATAGGATTTTAATTTTTTCAAGTATCTTATCAATTCTTTATAGCGTTTCCTGTCCGATACAACATCCGCTTGTTTCCTTATATAAGCAGCATAAGTATCTCTTACCTGTTCTGGAAATTTCTTCTTAAGCACTTTTTCATATTGATCTAATAAAAATATTGAGCCTCCTTCGGCAACCTCATTGAGTAATCTTTCATACATTCCTTCCGCTTCCAAAAGAGGATATCTGATCTGCCATCCGGTTTTCCCTTTCAAAATGTTTTCCCTGTGAATTTCCCATTCTCCCGGTTCGCAAATGCCTTTCAGTTTATTTGCATACTCCAGATTGTCCTGTCTGCATGAAAATACCTGAAAAACTAGTTCCTCTTTATACTCTTTATTCATTTTTGTCATATCATACAACGTAATCAGCTTTGCGCTATATTCCGCTACCAGACCCGGATATTCCTTATCGAGCACCTTGCTCTCATTCAGTACCTGAATTGCCTTAGAAATTTCTCCCTTCTCCATGAACTCTTCAATTTCTAATCTTCTTACTGTCGAAAACCTTCGATTCTTTTCTTTATACTTCTGGATTTCTTTTTTCGAATAACCCAATTTATTCATGATTTCCAGCCGTTTTAATATATTATTTTCATAACCATACTGGACACTGTACCAGTTACCGCAGTCGGTTTTCTCCTTTGCCTTATCAATCATTTCGTCCAGCATTTGAAGTTTTTGTTCAAGCAACTCTCTATCCTGAAATTCATTCATCAAAAAATCACTGATATAATCCTCCATATAATCGATAACTGTACCATCAGCCTGATGTTTCTCAAACCACTGAAACATTCTTTTCTTATCTGATTCAGTACACTTCTTAAGAATTTGTTTCCAAAACTCATAGCAGGTATTTGCTGCCATTGTGGTACCACCGGCTGAATCATCTATATCCTGGTATCCGATTGTAATAAAAACATGATTTGCCAGTTCAAAAGCCTGCATATAGCACGCTCTGTCTATCATTGTCTGTACGTTATTGTAAAGGAACTCTTCCATAGCAGAAATATAATCCCCTGCATTTCGCCAATCAACAAAACCGCCCCGGTCAGAGTAACGATATGCGATGCTATCTATCTCTTTTTTCAGGCTTATTATCTGCCTTTCACTCACTGATGATGAATACTTTAGCAGAATATGATTTCTGAGGCTTTCGCTTTCTTCCGCCAGCTGCTCCAGAATACTCCGCAACTCGTTTTCCGGAATTTTTTCAATTACTTCTTTTAGCTCCTGTTTCGACTCAAGGCTTTTATCACCAGCTTTTGTCCCATGCGCAGCTTCTTCTTCCGCATATAGTACTGCCGCCATATGCTTACAGTAATTACCATCCTTTGCATAAGGGCAATTGCATCGCATATCGTAGATTCTTCCATCCTTTATTCCTATACCCACCTCATAGTCTTCACTTCCAATTACAGCAGCGCTAAACCCTTTTTCATTCCACTGTATACTTTCAACTGCACCCATCTCATAGTAATTCAGCCCGCGCTCTAAAATATGAGGTCTAAATAAATCCTTCCAGTTGTCCATATGCCGCTCACTCTCCCAACTTATGCTTCTTGAAAACAATATAGGGCGAGTCAGCCGCGCCCAGCATTTTTCGTAATTTCGGCATATCATTTATTTCCTCTCTTGTATCGTAACCCGCACAGTATCGCCGGATTGTTTGTCGATTTTGGCGCGAATATCTTTTAAAATCCCTATCACATTGTTTCAATTTTTTTATCATCCAATACCATCAACGAGCCTTTTGCAGCAACAATCACTCTCCCACTTTATACTTCACCAGCTTACCGCTTCCAACCTTCTCCAGCAATCCTTTTTGTGTCATTTCACGCAATAATACAATTGCTGTCGCCTGCGATACTCCGGCAGCCTGTTCTATATCCTTCCGCACAATAAATTCATTACTGTCAAACAATCTTAGCACCAGCTCTTCTCGCTTAGTAACAGAAGAATTATCTCCTGCTATTTTACTCATTTTCTTCTCAGCATAAAAATTCCGATTCGGCAAAATAATCTTAAAGGCATTGTCTGCCACGTCAAGCCGGGGCTGTTTAACCTCCTCTTCATAATTCTCCATAATCTTCGGAAGTCCGGTTCCATATGCTTCAATTAATTTCAGCCGGTAAAAGACATTCGCAAGATTCTGATTCCGTAAGATAGATACTCCTATCAAAATATCATCCAGGGTCATTCCTTTGACCAAGCCGCCTACCGTAACAAATTCGATTCTGTCATCAAAAAGGCTAATCAGGGTACTGGCACTAAACGAGTAATCACGATGAATAATTGCATTAAGCAGAGCCTCCCGCAATGCTTCTTCTGGATAATCTTTTCGTTCAATCCTCTCAAGTCCTTTAAACTCAGCCCGTGTCCGGTTGTAACGCTCCATATATTCATAAGCTTCTTCCACCTGTCCTAACAGCGAACCCGAAAATTCTTTTCTTTCCTTAAATACAGTTTTTTTGCTTCCTTCAAATATCGCCAGCTTAATTGTATGTTGGCACTGTTCTGATAATAATAACGCCAGGTTCGTATATGTGCCATCCAGTCCCACCAACCCTAAAGAAACTTTCTGCTCGTCTCCGAATGCTATTTTCTTTTTCTTAAAATAAGCTGCCGTCTCCACAAAGGTAAGTTGCTGTTGAAGCGCTCTTGCTGTTTCATAGCAATCACCACTCGTTTCCTTAATCATGTCCCGAATCACAGTCTCTGTTGCCGGAACTGTTGACGCGCCCTGCCGCACATAGACCCCTTCCGGGCGTAGTCCTTTCTTCCCAATATAGTATGGCCTTGCCGTTCCTCTTTGTATTGCAGCGACTACTACTGTTTTGTTTTCTATCTCTTCAATATCACATTCCACAAAGAGCGTAACGTCCGGACGTATTGCATCTCGTACTGCATTCGTCATTCGCAAAATCGTATCATCTGCATCCGACACTCCCACCGCTGTGCCATCATCCTGAATTCCTATATAAATCGTTCCGCCATCAGAATTTGCAAAGGCAACTACCGTCTTTTTTATATCGTCTGTATATTCTCTTTTAAACTCAATCGTTTTACTTTCATTCATTTTGCATCCCTCATAATTCTTTCTAATGATTATTCTAATGCTTCTGATGATTATAATAATCATTATATCATCATTAAGATACTTGTCAATATTCGAGCGTGCAAAATCATTCGACAAATTTTCCGTTCTACATTGTTACAACCATATGTACCGTACTCTTGCTAATACCAAATTTTTTCGCAGTCTGACGAACGGTAGCATTTTGCTCTATGATATACGATGCAATTTCAATTGCCCTTTCCTCAATATATCCTTTCAAGGAAATCCCCCTGCATTAACGTGTTTTTACATTTTATGCAGCAGGAAAGCTCCTTATTCTTAGCACTTTAGAAAAGGATATAAAATAAATCCCGGCTTTATGCTCTTGCCCTTTTATTTTCGGGAACATACCAGATTCTGTCAACGATTTTGGCCGGAGTATTGTTCACAAACACAAAGGAATGGGGCAGGTTTCAAAGAAACCATGCCCCACGCCTGATACAAGTAATTATTTTATTGAAAATTCTACATATTCATTGCTGCATTCACAATCTACATGAATACGATATTTCCCTGCTGTAAACAACGATCTGTCATAATAAGTGGATAATTCAAGCGTTTTGCTAACACTTGTTTTTGACGGAATATTATAAGCCACACATGTAAATGCGTATCCATCTTTCGCTTCCAGGGTTTCCCACTTACCGTCTTCATATTTTTGAACCAAAAATCCATTTCCATAATAAATATCTTTTTTTGATGCGTTTGACATTTTTACTCTTACAGATAAATCAGATTTTGATAGATTTATTTTTACCACTGATAACTTTGAAGTCTTCCCATTGTATTTTTTATAGATTTTTCCTTCTTTAACTGTTACTTTGCACTTATAGACCTTGCCATTCACTTTTGCTTTAATCGTACACTTTCCGGTTTTATTTCCAGTTCCTATACTAACTACATGATTCTTTTTTCCCGATGTTCTATATATTTTAACAATCTTTTCATTTGATGAATACCAGGATACTTTGAAAGAAGCATTCTTTATTTTAATCCTGCTGCTTTCATTCGTATACATAGTAACATTTTCTTTTGAGATTTTTTCTATTTGCTTTGCATGAACTTCTTTCACTGAAAAAAACGGAAAAATTAGTAAAGCCATAGCTAAAACAATTGCCCAGGTAAAAAAATTCCTCTTATTCATTTACATTCTCCTTTACTCAATTTTATGAAAACCTCATAATAAACAGGGATTTGATTTATATCTGAATTTTACCATAAAATATTATTTTAATCAACATTATTACTTACTTAAATTTCCTTTTTTTCAGGATAAAAGAGCATCGCGGTTGCAGTAAAAACACCTTCTTTTAAATTACAGGAAAACGTTCCATTATATTTTCTGACAGCATCTTCCACACTCCTCAACCCCCAGCCGTGCAATGTATCGTCTTTCTTCGAGGTCAAAAAAAATCCATGCTTTTTCTTAGGAATCTCCACACAGGAATTGCTGACCTGAATAAGTAAAAAATGATGAATCCGCCGTAAATTTAACCTAATAGGCTCCGGAGGTTTTGAATAGTGCTGTCTTTCCATGGCTTCCAGTGCATTATCTAACAGGTTTGACAGTATGGAGCAGAAATCATCCGAAGCAATGCCGGTATTTGCAGGCAGTTCTACATTAATATCCAGCATATAACCTTTTTGAGTGGTCATTTGTTTTTTACTGTTTAAAATGGCATCTACAATGTCGATCCCAGTCCAGACGCATCCCGATAATGCCCGGACGGGGGTATTGATACGCAGAATATAGTCTTTGATTTCCCGGTTCTCTCCCTTTTCCGCAAGATGATAGATCACCTGCAAATGATGACTCATGTCATGGAATAGCTCTGCATTGGCTGAATAATGCTGTTGTAAGATTTCGCATTGCTGATGCAGAAGATTGTTTCTTTCTGTAAGGGAAGTGAGAAGGGCTTTCTTTTTTCTCATAATACTCCTTTCTGTTAAGGAAAAGCTTACGAAAGCTGTAGTTTCCAAAAATTCAGCATTCGTTCTTTTAATTCAGCCAAACGCGACTGACTGACAGGAAGTTTTGTACCGTCCTTTAATATGCAGTATCCCGTTTTTATACTCATTACGTGAGAGAGGTTGACGATACATCCTCTATCTATATAGCAGAAATCTACGGAATCTAATTCCGTATAAATTTGCGCCATCGTTTTTCTTACTTTATAACATGTATGAACAGCGTCCATTTTAATACCGTCTGCAGCATTTCTATTCGGTATGTCAGTTACCAGCTTTGCATTTTTACTTTCGTGATTAATGTACAGTAAATTTTTCAGAGGAATGCGTTCAATACGGTTTTGGTTGTTGATAATATAAGACCTGGACAATTGAAGCTGTATCAGAGAAGCTGCATCTATCAGGGCATGCTCCAAACGTTCAGTCATGTTATTCTTAGGTATATAGCGAAAAACAGACAGCTCATAAGCATCCAGGGCATATTCCAGGTGAGAGGTAATAAAGATAATAAGCACATCCGGCAGTAGCTTTTTTACTCTGGCAGCCAATTCCATCCCATTGATTCCAGGCATTTCAATATCCAGCAGGAGAAGGTCAAAATGAGCTCCGTCCTGTATTTCATATAATAGAAGTTCTCCTTTATGAAAGGTTTGGATCGTGGCAAAGATTATATTATTTGTCAGACAATCCTGCACCCTTTCTTTTAGATTCTCTATTAACACTTTTTCATCATCACAAATACCTATTTGAACCATAGCTGCCTCCTTTCCCATAAAGTTTGTTTTGCATGCAATCGGATACTATGATACCAATTAAAGATTGATTACTATATTATAACAAGCTCATAATCTACTAACAAGGATATTTTAAGGACAAAGTATCTGAATTGGAGGAAATTTATGCACAGAAAGAAAATAGCGTGTATAATTTAGTATGCTAATAAACCGAAAAGAGGGATTTGCCATGAAAAAGAGAGCCAAAAAAGGGAAAGAGGAAAATATCATAACCAGTATATCCAACAACTGGTATATGATGAAACTGGCTGTAAGAATATGCCCGAAAAGGGTTCTCTGCTCCGGATTATCGGAAGCATTAGGGTATTTTTCCTGGTTATTTATCAGTGGCTTTTTTTCCAGATACTTAATTTCTCTGGTAGAGCAGGAGAAAAGTTATGGTGAAACCTCTACGTTTCTGATTATCTGTGTTGTTTTGTTTTTCTGTATCAAACTGTATGACAGTTGGTATGAAGAACGCCTGAAACCAGTAGCTGATGTAGAGGTGTATCAGGGGCTTTGCAAGGAATTATATAATAAAGCCTGCAATGTAGAACTTTCATGCTTTGAGGACAGCGAGTTTTATAATCGTTACTTGTTGGCCCTGGAAGAGGCGGATCAACGGATCATGAAGGTGATCGATAATATCTGGTCTATTATATTGGGAACAGCCGCCGTGATAATATCATGTTTCATGATGTTCCAATTGGATCCCTACGCAATACTGTTTGCCATTTCCCCGATTATTGGTAATTTTATTTTTTCTGCTGCTCTTAATAGAATTTCTTATCACATAGATAAGGAATCTGTGGTTTTTAAGAGGGTTTCGGATTATGTAAACCGCGTCGTCCATTTAAAAGACTATGCCAAAGAAATTCGTCTTACAAAAATTTTTCAGATCATGCAGGAAAAACATAAAGAGTCTGTGAAAGGGATAACCGGTGTAATTGATAAATATGCCCTTAGAAGCATACTGTATGGCTGGGGTTATTTGTATTTTACTTTTACCATCATATTTGAAGGCGTTCTCTTTTATGGAGCCTATCGCACAATGGTTTCTAATACAATGAAATTGTCCGAGTTTTCCGTACTGAGCAGTCTGATGGTAGCTGTCAGCTGGATTTTAATCGGTTATTCCGATTCCTTGGTGGACAGTATGAAAAATAGCTTATACATAGCAAATTTAAAGGATTTCCTGGAATATCAACCGGCAGTACCGGAAAATTTGGACGGGATAATACCGGAAAACCACATTTATCAGATTGAATTTAGAAATGTTGATTTTCGTTATCGCACGGGAGATATGGTTTTAAAGGATATAAACTTTCGAATGCAGGAGGGGGAAACCTGTGCGTTGGCAGGCTATAATGGAGCCGGAAAAAGTACATTAGTTAAATTATTGCTTCGTCTCTATGATCCTGTCGAGGGAGAAATTCTGGTCAACGGCAGAAACATAAAGGAATATAATCTGCGGGCCTACCGGAAACTATTCGCAACTGCTTTTCAGGATGGAAAGATTTTTGCCAGAAGTATCCGGGATAATATATGGATGGGAGAAAAGCTATGTGAAGAGTCTGAACAAAAAATCTGGCAGGCGCTGGAATTGGCAGGCATTAAGCAAACCATTGATAATCTGCCTCGGAAATTGGATACTGTGCTTACCAGGGAATTTACGGACGATGGAATCGTCTTTTCCGGTGGACAATGCCAGAAGATTTTAGCTGCCAGAGCATTTGTCAATAATTGTTCCGTAATGGTTTTTGATGAACCATCCAGTGCATTGGATCCTATCGCAGAACATGAACTATTTAACAGTATTCAAAAAGCTAAGAGTGGAAAGACTTTATTTTTCATCTCACACAGACTCTCTTCCGTTCAAAATGCAGACCAGGTGCTTTTCCTGAAAAACGGACGTATTGTTGAGTATGGAAATCACAGGGAACTGATGAATAAAAACGGAGAATATGCGTCTCTTTATTGGATGCAGGCTAAAAATTATCAGGCAATTGTAGATTAGATAAACAATGCTCAGGAGGTGCCTTATGGAAGAAACAAAACTGTCTTTTCGAGAAACTTTGTCAAAACAATTGTTTCTTTTTAAATTTTGCCTGAAAGCTTCACCAGGTCATTTTATTTTTCATATTATCGGCTCTATTAAAGTGGAAGTATTTATTTTCTTAGAACACATATGGTGGATTGAGTTTAATTTAAGTGCCGCTGAAGAGGGGAAGCCTTTTTCCGGGTTACTTATGGCTACCATTGGGATTTTTATATTATTTATTTTTCATCAGCTGACAGATTCCATTTATAACTATTGGTCTCTCATAAAGCTGCGCCCTTTACTTTATCAGAAATTCCGGGAGAAGATTTACCAAAAAGCACAGCAAATCGACCTTTCCTGCTATGATAATCCGGATTATTATAATGAGTTTATTCTTTCCTCCACAGAGGCTGATCAGTGTATTGACCGCTTTATAGATGATATTTATCATGTTTTACGTTATAGTACGGTTGGAATTTTATACTTTGGATATTTATGGAATAGCAATGCACAGAGTTTGCTTATGGTGGCTGCAAGTTTTATCTTCATATTGCTGTCAGGAAAGGGGTTCTATGGTCTGAAGGTAAAAGCCACTTTAGAGAAAAATCCAGCGTTGAGAAAGCGCTCCTATATCCACCGGGTTTTCTATCTATCCGATTATGCCAAGGAATTGAGGGTTAACGATAAATTCAATAAAGTCTTATTAGACGATCTTGACGAGTGTAACGAAGATGTTCAAAAAGTAAACCATAAATACGGATTTCGATTATGGATCTTGAATTTTTTACAGAATTATATTGCAAAAGATTTTATTTTGTATGCAATCTATCTTCCATGGTTAATGTGGCAGATAATCGAGACAAAATCAATAAGTATCAGCAGCATGATAATTTTATTATATGTAATAAGAAGACTGGGTAATAACTGCAATGAGCTTGCCAATATGTATCCAAAGATCCGCATGAACAGTATTTTCATAAATAAAATTCAGGAATTTCTAAATTACAAACCACAAATCATAAGCGGTAATGTTAGTGTAGAGGACGATTTAAAAGTCCTGCAGCTTTCTCATGTGAACTTTTCATATACTGATAACGGAAAGCCTGTGTTACATGATATTAACATGGAAGTTAAGAAAGGGCAGAAAATTGCATTAGTCGGCTATAATGGAGCGGGTAAATCTACATTGGTAAAATTGCTGATGCGGTTATATGATCCGGATAGTGGTATCATACTGAGAAATGGGGTGAATATTAAGACTTTAGATCTTGCCGGGTACAGAAATCAAATAAGTGCCGTATTCCAGGATTATAAAATCTATGCAGCCACCCTAAGAGAAAATGTTGTAATGGATCTATGTTCTATGGATAAAAAAGAAACTTTTGAAGTGGAAAAAGCATTGTATAAATCTCAGTTTACGCTTAAAGATAAGAAGCTGAAATATCAGATTGAAACGCCGCTTACTTCAGAATTCGAAAAGGATGGGGTGAATTTGTCCGGCGGGGAGAGTCAGAAGGTGGCAATTGCACGAACGCTTTATAGAGAAAATCAGTTAATCATCATGGATGAGCCTTCCAGTGCGTTGGATCCGTTGGCTGAGTATCAGCTAAATAAAACACTGCAGGATATTGCTGATAAGAATACGGTTATATTCATTTCTCACAGGCTTTCTACTACAAGAGATGCCGATATTATTTATATGATGGAGAATGGGCGTATTATTGAACAGGGAAGTCATAGTCAGCTTTTGGAGCAGCAGGGGGAATATGAGAAAATGTGGAGGGCACAGGCGGGGAAGTATATGTGTTAGATAGCCCTCATGGAATATTTGTAAATACTCGGATGCAATAGAAAAATCAATCAAATATCAACTTCATATCATACCATACGGCACCCCCATGCCCGGAATCTGCCACTCCATAATTTATAAACCCAAACCGTTCATAATAGTGAATCATATGTTCCTTGCAAGTCAATATCACTCCTTTTCTTCCTCTGTCTTTTGCCGCCTGAATATACCGCTTAACCAGTTGTTCTGCAATTCCTTTTCTGCGGTAGCCCGGCAGGACATTTAAACCAAAAAAAGTTTGATAATCTCCTTCCGGTTCGTGCAGCTCTGTATTGTGATACAAATCATCGTTTAATATGGGGCTTTTGGTATTACACCCATTAATAAAACCGGCTACCTTTCCATCTAGCTCTGCCACAAAAAAATTTTCCGGAAATACACGGACTCTTTTTAGGACTTCTTCTTTTGAAGCTGCCTCTTCAGCTGGAAAACAGATAGATTCAATCGCAGCTAATTGTTCTCCCTCTCCTGCTTTTACATTTCTTATAATAATATGTTCCATTTTTTATAGCTCCTTACCAGTCAGACTGTTTACCAGTTTTTCAAAGGACTCCTCAAATCTTACATCATCCTCCGGCGTTCTTTTTGCAGGACCTTTTAAATGATTTTTAGAAGAAGACCTGCGTGCTTTTTTTGACAAATGCCGCTCCATAAGCATCTGATCTATATTATCATTCGTATACCACCGACCGCTCTGATGAATACCATAAGCTCCTTTTCCAAGTATCATTGCCGCTACCCCATAGTCCTGGGTGACCGCAATGTCACCGTGCATGCAGCGGTTTACCAGAGCAAAATCAACTGCATCCGCACCGGCCCCAATTACCGCAATCTCACTATAATCCGAATGCAGCACATGGTTCGTGTCGCAAAACAGAAGCACCGGCACCTGATATTTCTTTGCAATCTTCTCTACCTGCCGTACCACAGGGCAGGCATCTGCATCTACCAATATTTTCATAAAGCGTTTCCTCTCA
>Ga0153953_1000170_pt1 | contig 20340 bp, 24 predicted proteins | sample TSNJ037MetaG_FD_104718 | JGI IMG/M metagenome (GOLD analysis project Ga0153953, IMG submission 104718) | Attine ant fungus gardens microbial communities from New Jersey, USA - TSNJ037 MetaG | ecosystem: Host-associated > Fungi > Mycelium > Unclassified | place: USA: New Jersey, Wharton State...
CGGTTGTTAGGTAACTCCGCCAAAAATCAGGAGAAGGAAGAAGAGGCAGTAGCTGAGCTTAACGTGGAGCTTCAGCGCAAAGATGAAGAATTGAAAGGCTTGGAAAATCAGCTGGCTGATCTGTCAAAAACTTGCAGTCACTTTGAAAACTCTCATGTGCGTATTAGATTATTCATGGAGTTGTCATGCTGAACTTTTTTTGACCCAAGACATCTGCACAAGCTGCAGCTAATGACCTTCAGGCCAAAAACATTCTGCTGGAGAGACAGATCGAGGTGGACAAGGTTAAAGATACACAGTTGCGACAGACTATCAGGGTATTACACCATACTCTTCCGGTTCTTCATGACATCTAATCAATTTCTAGTCTCTTCGCGAGGAGTTGAAGAAAGTTCAATCATCGGCTGCTCTACTTGAAAGGCAGAGAAATCCAGGTGTCGGTTATTGGTCGACCCGCACGAGTGAGAGCAGTCCATCCGATACTGTCACTCCTACATACAGTCCTCGCACCAGTCCATCGGCCCCTGCATCAATTGACTCCCATAACGAAGAAATAAATATTGAATACCTACGTAATGTTATTTTGCAGTTCCTGGAACACAAGGAAATGAGAGTAAGAGGAATATCGGTTTTATATTCTTATAACTCATTTCCCCTTTCAGCCGAATCTTATACGCGTACTATCCATCATCTTGCATTTAACACCTCAGGAGACACGTCGCCTTATAGCTAAAGTTTGATTTATGCCCTGTCCATATCGATACCATACTAGATTCATAATTCAAGTGATACATAGAACGAGATCAGTTGTCCTGGTAAGGCGGCAATTCATCGTCTTTGTCCGACTTTTCATTCCTTTGGGGAAGACTGGTCGAAGCTGCTTGTGACGCTTGATCCTGGGAAACCGGTTGTTGGGAGTACGTGGCAGCCAGGCGGCGCTTTTCTTCTTCAGCGGGCGGGTAGCTGGCAGCGGAGCTTGCTAACCCAGTGGAATCAGATTGGTGTAATTCGTGCGGTGAACCGCCAGCTGGACCAATATTCGCGGCTTCAGCAGGGACTGGGGTACCGGTTTCAGCTACTGTGGGAATCTGAGATGTGGTGGACAAAGTGTCGGGCACGGTAGTCGGGGGAGAAGGGATCGGTGCGGAACTCGAGTCAAGGGTGGCTGGATCGATTGGAGATGAAGGGCTTCCAAGCGTAGATGAAAATTGAGTCGAAGTATGGGGAGCCTGTGGAGGAGTGGATTGACTGTTTATGATGGCAAGTTCACTAGCGTGGCTGTCACCGAAACTTTGAGTGTCCGACCCCAACAGCTCGGATGGCGCCAACTGGGTTGGAAAATCGGTGTTTCCAATTTGGTGATTATCGAGGGCATGTTGGAGAGATGCTCTGGCAGCGCCTGTTGCCTGTGCTCCAGCATAAGGGTGTTCCGGAGTGGGTGGGATGGAAGGGAGCGCTGCGATGACAGGAGTGGTTGCCTGAGAGAGCAACACAAGCTTTTCACTATACTAAATTGAAAATCCCTCAGGATCAACCATAGTGCAAGTATTGGACACCTACTTCTCTGATTGCTTCCCATTTGAGTTTCTCGCTTTCTCTCACAGCCTTGCGCTTCAAAATCTCTATCTCACGTTCCTGGCCAGCATCATCCAATTCAGCTTTGCGAAGTTGATCTTTCAATTCCACTATCTTCTTATCGCCGCCCTTTTGCTGATCATGTTCAAGCCTGGCTATCTGATTCTCTAAGCCAGCTCGGATGTTGCGACGAGGAGTAATTGCCGTTTCGGCATCACGCAAAACCTTGAAAGGCGCGCGCGCAGCATCGAGCTTGGTGGCCAGTGCACTGGCAAGTGAACCATGAACGAAATTGAAATATGCAAGACGGTCAGTCACTGAACGAATCAATCAATCAATCGATTAATCGATAAACGCTTGGGGGCACACCATCTTTAAGATCGTCCGCCTCAGCCTGACCCCATGTATACAACTCCTTGCTTTGCGCCTTCGAATCACGCGCAACGCTATCGAAGTCAAGTGCAACTCCCTTTTCGGATGTGATTATCTTCTGAGCGGGAGTTGTGGAACTGCATCACAATCGATCAAGCGCCAGAGACAAATATTCAGGAGATAACATACGAATACTGTTGACCGAGAGCACGCAAGTGATATGAAAGGGTCTCAAGTGTATGAGACTTGCTTCCTGCCGATGAAGCTGCTCCCTGAGCACTCGAGTCAGTAGTGTTTGGATGGTTGAAAGCTGCTCGGCGAGAATTAATCGTGGACTGTGCCTTCTCGGAAAAGGTCGAGAGCATTTGTGAGAGAGACATGGCTTGAGATCTACTCAAGCAGAATTGTTGTTTTTATACGGCGATAAGGAATGTCGTAATGAGGTGATTGATTATACATAGCTTACACCAAACACCAAACACCAACACTAAATCTGGAGGCAGTGCAAGGACAAATTATACGATTATTTTCTTTGAGTGTTTCGCCTTCTTCTCTGAATCCTTGTGTGATATAAACTCAACCTCTGTCGCAAGCGGTCCAGCCAGCCGTGCTGCATCGGGATAACCGAGAACCTGTGTTTTGAAGTGCATCCCAATGGTCGTAATTCTCTTACGCAATTTATCATCTTCCGCAGGAGCAGATCGCGTCCATATCGAAAGGCGGTAGAACTGTAGTCGGATGGACACGATAACCCCTGTGATCATTGACTGCGACAGATTTTCTTCATCATCGGACATCGAGTCGAACGTTTCACCAATCGCAGCAAGCATCTGCATCTAGTGAGTCCGACTGATCAACACCCGGAAACGAATCACTGACTGTGTATAGCCACATCTTATCCACGTTACCCTTGTTTTTTTCTCTTGGCAACTGGATACTCCATTTTCCACCTGATTTATTTGCTTCATCTTCCCAAGCAGGAATGATCCCTTCCTATATCAAATCATGAACATGGGTGAAATAGGGTATTCGAACGACTCACCTTGAAGAGGTAATAATTCGCTTTCTGGGGTAGCTGTGATGGAGGAACGATGTTGTTATATAGCCTGGTGAGATGTTTAAGTGAGATAAACTCCTATTTATCGCGAAAACTCACCCCCAGAATTCTTCAACGCTATCAAAACTGATGACTTGCTTGATGTCTTCCATCCAACCCCCAGCTGCAGCCACATTGGTTGTCTGAAGGGCTGGTGTTGAAGGCATGGCAGAAACAGGAGTTTGGGGCAAATTGCGACCCTTTGTTGCAGGTGAATCAAACCAGAGAGTCCAAGGAGAATATAAAGGATGCTGAGAAGCAGTTGTAAATTTTATCCACAAAAGCTCGGGGGGAATTACCTTGACATTAAAGTTGTGGGGATCACTGAATACGGTGCGGATTCCTTCGGCCTGCTCCTCCATATCCACCTCCTGAATCTCTCCCGGTTCGAAATCATCCACTTGATCGTTATTTTGAGCCTGCTCAGCAAAAGCTGCATTGAGCGCTGCGCGCGAGGCCTGTTGGGCAGGGGCAGGAAGAGTTGTGGTCATTGTGGGGGAGGGTGTATTTCAAAGAGAAACAGAGACCAAAAAAGCAAACAAAGAGAAAACGCAAGTATAAAGAAGCACCAAGGAGTCCTGCGAAAGAAGTGATGAGGTGTTGAGGTCGCTCAGCGGTACAACGGAGTTGAAGTAAGAATGTAATCAGCGATTTTTCTGTCTGCATCACGTGAAGAAAGGTGCAGAAGGCAAATTTAAGCTCCGACCCAGCTCCGCACTATCTGATAAGATAGCAAATGTCGGAGTCACTCCGCACTGCAACTCTCATCTCTCCATGGATCCTTTCCATGCAAAGCTCGTTGCAGCCGCGACGGGCTCCACCCTCACTGCACTTACAAGTATGATTCTTTGGCTACTGACTCTGGCCATCCTCACGATTTTCTTCCAGTGACTCCGTTTGATGTCGTTAAAACTCGTCTTCAGACTCAATCTGCTCATCCTAAATTGCTTTTCCCGCGTCCTCCACCAAATACTTGCTGTCAAGCAAAAAACTCACAGCTTTGTGTACGCTCTATGTCGTCGTTGGCACGGAGCATGTCCTCCCTCGCACGACCTCTTTCTGGAGAAATGGTATGTATCTGGCAAAACAGCGTCTTCAGGACAGAACGAGTCATTGGCTTTTACGATGCCGTCCGACATGTCTGGCAAGCAGAGGGCCTGCGTGGATTGTGGAAAGGGGCAGGAACTACTTTGTGAGCATAGCGCTTCGCATGTTCCATCGCGCTCATAGTTTCTAGAGTCATTGGCGTCCCCTCATCTACTGCTTACATTCTCACATATGATCATCTTCTAAATGTCTCCCTCCCCGCAATTCTGCCTACAGGACCATTACTTCCTCTTGCTGCAGGCATACTCGCTCGCTCGGCCATCACATCGACCATGTCTCCACTGGAATTGATTCGTACCAACCTCCAGTCCACTCCACTTTCTCCAAATCAACCTCATACTCTCCGCTCTGTCCTCTTATCGATACAAAACGTTGTTCACCGTAATGGTGTTTTCTCCCTCTGGCGTGGGCTTGGCCCGTCGCTTTGGCGCGATGTACCCTTCTCTGGAGTATACTGGGCTAGCTACGAGGCTTGGAAAGGATTTCACGCTCGTAGAGGACGTGAAGGAGCTTTCGTGGCATTTTTGAGTGGCGCGTCGAGCGGAATCTTAGCTGCTCTCGTGACTTCACCGTTCGATGTGCTAAAAACACGCCGTCAAACCCTGCTTATGTCGGAAAGCACTCTTCCACAAACCCGGAGCATTCCTCTCTTACTACGCATCATTCGCACGGAAGGGCTTGGCGCTTTGTATGCCGGTAATATCCCGCGGATGGCCAAGATAGCGCCTGCATGCGGCATCATGATTTCCTGCTACGAGGTACGTCGATTGTTATTTGATATTGACGGCTCCCTTCTAATATGCTGTAAAGGGTATTGGAAGGATGCTAGTTAGACCATCTTCTTCTTGGTGACATGAGTTTGTGCATAGAATATGATATAGTTTTAGTTATATTCATGGAATAATGCTCCATTTTTGATATGCATTGAGAACGAGTCAGGCAACATTATATGTAAATGCAACCAACAAACAGTGTATCGAACATACCACTATCCTAACCGGTTCAGTTCTCTGTTAGTCCTGCGTAGCTTGCCAGAAACCAAATCAACATCATTCGATAATCCATCCAGTAGCTCGTTCTGCTCATGTAGTTCATTATTAATAGCTTCTCCGAGCTGCCTTTGCCTTTGAAGAATTGTTGAGAGTGCAGAAAGCTGCTGGTCCTGTTGTTGGATCTGAGTTTGCTGAAGCCCCATGAGCCCAACATTATCCAGTGGCCTAGTAACGTCCGTCTCCTGAGGCTCAGATGCCCCGAACACCCGCCTCACAGGCTTATTGAGATCCTTGAACCCCAACAAAGCTTCTCTGTCAGATTCTGGCGCAGGATTCAACGCAGCAGTCCCACCGGCGGTCGTCGCTCGAGCAACGACAGACGTATGACGAGCGACCGTAACAACTTTTCCAAGTTTCTCGCAGTCATCCTGCAGTCGTGAGACCATATCCGTCCCCGTTGTAGTTCGCCCTGATTCATCCCTGCCAACGCCAGTACCTCTAACCCCTTTCCTAATCTTTCAATACGCGATGATAGCCCAGCAAGCTTTGTCTTGGCATTGACATTGGATTTGTGTGAGGCAGCCACGTCACCACGATCTGAGAGAGCATCACGCTTGTTGATGTCCGCCCAAATGTCTCGCAGACGAGCCTGAATGTCTAGGTGTTCGTCGAGCCAAGAAGAAAGCGTAAACTCCGTCGGTGAAATGTTCTGCGTAGTGGATCCCTGTCGACCCACGGGTATACCGAGGAAATCGCGAAATGCAAAGTGATCCCGCCATTTATCGTCTTTGGCACTGATGATGGCGCGGAGGTACTGTTCAAGCCCCTCCTTCCTCTCCTCGAGGACTTTGGCATTGTTGTGAGAACGTAGCAAGGAGAATTTGTGTTTAGGAGGGAGTGTGTGTGGTGGTGGACCGATAGACTTGGTCAATGTAATGTTCAAGTCGTCAAACTCGGAATACCGTCTCCACATCTGCCATGATCGGACATGTGCTTGGATTTCGATTCGGTACACTATGTGGACTTTTGGGGCAGTACGCTCTTCGCAACCGCGAATGAAGACAGCTTGAATGGCAGTCATGGTGAAAGCAAAACTGGCATGAACAGCTCTGAGTGCTATCCTCACTGTCGTGCGCTGAGAATGCTACAAATGAGCCTAGCTACATCAGTGATCATCTAAATCTGGTCTTAATATTTATATTTATATTGTCACCAGACTGGTATACATGAACCAAAACCAATCTTCAGCAACGAGAAATTGCGAAATGGCTTCGAGGACAATATCCACGTTTCCAAGCACTTCCAACTCCATGGCACAGAAATCTCTTTCACTCTTGGTAGGAATCCCATTGTTTTTGCTTGGACCGAGGGATATCTTTGGGTACGATACACTCCCCTGAAGACAATCTCCGAAAACCAGGGATAGGAGCTGGGTCGATACATCAACTTGGCTTACTCGTAAACTAAAAACGCCAAATTATGTGACATCCTCGTGAATCGCGCGCATAGACCATTTAAACTCGCAGGTGCACCGTTACCATTCATTCCGACAGACGGGGGATCACCAAGTGATGTACACTACCAGGCGTTACGTTAACCCAAGCTCTGGTAGCAACGCTTCAGATTCTCGGACAAAGAAAGATACCATTCCTGGTGGGTTCAAGAAACAAATAGGATGAGAATGTGGATTAGGAGTCCGCTATCATTCCTACCTATGAATCATGTGTAGAGGTTCGACATCGTAACATCGACTTTGATTCCATTCTAGCACAAGGGGTGGAGGTATTTCCGAAACATTATCATTCGTCTTTCAGACCCTAGGAACCATTTGATGCAGACATTTGATGCAAATTCCATTGTGGCCCCGACTGCACCAGATATCTTGTACAATATAGCGATCCTGCATTGTTGCCTCGACATTTGTCCTGCGATGATCATAGACACGGAGTATTCAAATGATGAATGTAGTCCAAGGCAAATATAACATTAATTATAGCCGCGTAAAGAAGTATGCTCGTTGGAATGATTGTCTCCACTCTCACAATAAATAGATGATCTCTGTCAGTTTCGGACGGCTAAAAGCGTGATCAAAAGATTCTCCAGTGCCGCGAGTAGTGAGTAGTTTGTACTGATATCTCGTGTCAGGGTTCATACCTTGACAGGACATGTGTAGAAGGGCTCTCGACTTAGAATAGTTTATGTACTCAGACATATCCAATCACACACACACAGCGCACATTCTGATGACGAAAGACGAAGTAGAAGAGGAGGAGGAAGGATGATTAAATGATATTTGTGGTTTTTGGCAATGTTCAAGAACAACAAATATCATTTAAATCATCCTTCCTCCCCCTCTTCTACTTCGTCTCTCAGACTTGTCATCAGAACGTGCACTGTGACACAAGGACTATTACAGGAAATATACCCTCCAATAATCCATTTCCGTTTTGGGTATGAATTTGTTATCCATTCAATTGAGCTCCAAGTGATGTCTTTCAATTGACAGATCAAAAAGGATGCAAGGCTGGAGGTACCTAACATCGATTCTGTATAGAGATAGCTTTCCTGATCAACTTAAGAATGGTTAATTATATAGTCCGCTGTGGTACTCGGCCTATTTACGTCTCTCTGTACTTATCACTGACAATGGTCTCACAGTATCGGGCAAGCACTTCTAGGTTAAACATGAAATCATGAGCACTGATCTGTACAGTGAGTTTTCTGGGACACGATGACTTAATTCTGTCGACTCATTTACGGGTGAAACTGCTCTCACGTCAGTATGCCAAACCACAAGATCAGTATCATTTACCTGGTAAAAGTACATTTTGCATCATTTGCAAATAAATGATTGAAAGCAGCAAGTGCTGGAGTGCAATGAGTCGGAAACGAGGTGATGCCGGTTCACAGTGCTGTGCACTCCTATACGCCGAGCAGCACACAGGATGCAATGGTCAGCTTCACCATCAACAGATCCTTCAGCTCGCTGTGCACCCACAACCATATCCGCCAAGCGGTCTAAAACCTGTGCGGTTTAGTCAGGGTGCTGAGGATATAAGTAAGGCACACACCTGTTCTCGATGATAAGCCAATTTTCAAAAAGCACGAATAATTCAAGATCAGAACCTACTTGCAACTGCACATTTTGCACGATACCAGTGCTCTCAGTCTCGTGGAATACTTGCTGTGAAGCTTTAGGAACAGAAGGCCCTGGGGTAATGTGATGGCTACGTTTACTCCATTGCCGCTCTCGTCCTCCGTGGGTGTAAACATTGCATGTATAGTATTTTCGTAGCTCCTGGTGCCTGGCCCCGGTAGACGATCGACGATCTGATAACACCGAAGATTTATAGGGTCCTGTACGACCTTGATTACGTATGGATTGAGCTAACAAAATAATCAACACAGAAAAAAATGTTGCAAATTGAGCACTCGAGAAAGAATGGCCACATGGTGGCAATAGTAGAATTGAAGCCTTGTAGCTGGTGTCTGTGACTGAATGTCACAATATACAAAAAATACAAAGAATACACAGAACAGTTTGATGAATCATTCACGAAGCAGGAGTGGAGGAAGACGAATCTGCCGAAGTAGTCGGTGGTTTGAACTTTGGTTCGCTGACGTCGACGTGGCCAACAATGTAGCGAAGGACGTCACTTAGTGCTATGATACCCAGTAAACGACCCTTCTTCCCGCCGCGCTTCTCTTCCTCCTAATAGAAGGATAAGTCAAAGAAGAATAGATGAAGAACGTGTTTACCTCGCCTTCGACTACGACGAGACGGTGAACTCGGCGTTTTTTGATAAGCTGAAGAAGAGTGCCCAGGGAATCGGAAGCAGTACAAATGACAACGCCAGGGAAATCGGAGGAACGCTGGGTAAGAGCCTCTTTAATTTTGAGATCAAGAGTCTGATAGGCACCCAAGCGAACAAGGGTCTAGAGATCCCGTGAGAGATGGAAGTCGGAATTTTGGATCAGGACGTACAATAACATCGACGGTTTCATAGAGATTTAGGACGACTCCGTCGTCGTCAACGATGGGAACAGCAGAGATGGAGAGCTCAGAAAACATGTGGACGACGTCAAAGACTGAGGTGTCCATGCTGGCTGTTGCGATGGGCCAATACGGGTGATCGGGATCCGGGGAGGGAGAGGCGACAAAAGTGCCAATTCTGAGTCTCCGCAAAGACAAGTGTAGTTGTTGGATCTCCTTGTGACACTGGATCAAAGGAACATGAGTGGAGCTCAAAGAAGGCTAAAACTCTAGTTTACATTGATTGAGATGAATTTGAGGAGGCGGTACTGGGTAAGTACGGATATGATGACTTCATGGCCAGTCTCGCTATCGTTGTCAAGAAGAGGCAAGCGGCGCGCATGAGTTTGTATGATGAGTTTTGCGGCGTCGAAGAGGGAGCTGGAAGGATGTTCCCGGGTGAGTGGAGGGGGGGCGACACCCAGCTCACGCTCGATCGCTGAAGATGGATCTGAGTGATGGTGGGCGACCAAGGAGAAAGAACACACCGCGTAGAGACTCGAGACGAAAGACCTCAACGTCCAACGCTGCTTGCTCAAAGTCCGCGGTGCGGTAGTAGTATTGGATGAGATGGATGATATCAATGACGGTGAGCATGCCCGAGAAGCGCGAGTGATCGCTGTTCCAGAGAGGAGCAGAGACGACGCCTGGGTGGATGAGAGAGGCAAAGGAGAGGATCGAGGGATAAATACCATTGAGGAGGAGACACTGGAGAGCCTTCTTGACGGTGAGCTTCGTGTCGAGGACGATGAGTCTGAAGGAGACGGGGAAGGCGTCGTAGCAGGTGTGGCAGCGGAGAAAGCTGCGGATGGCGGCGATGGCAATGTCATGCAGGTCATGGGCTGGATAGAGCGCTTGTGAGCCTGCACGCCGACGTCCCGACGGCCATCGTTTGACGACTTTAGGCGAAAGCGTGGTCATGGCAAGTCCAATCGGCCGTCTGCTGCTTAACATGCTGCCGCTGATCCGGGACTCCGCCGCTGATCCGAATTCAATATGCAACATGCCGTTGATCCGAAGAGAAGGTTGCGCGTGATCAGAGCTGTCCACTTCATGTCTCCCTCTCCCAACGAACCTCCAGGTGGCCCACCCCGCCAGTCAGATGCCCTCCTCGTCCTTCTTCCCCTTCTCGTCGTTCTATCTACATTTCTCTTCCTTCTCCTCCTCTTCCTCGTCTGTGTCCTCCTTATCCGCAGGCGCAGGGCCATCGTCCTTCGTGACCACGATGGCCCCGTCGATATGAGCCACGAGGAGTTTATCGAAGGGGATGGCTCCTTTAGCGTTATTGAGCAGCGCTGGCTGGACTCTGTCACCGAACCTATCGCCCGTGCCTACAACAGGGCAAATGGTTCGTCCCCACCCACATCTCCTCCGCCCTACTCACCAGCTTTCAGAGTTCCAGCTCCAATACCCCCCCAATTCTCTTCCAACGGATATAACTCTTTCTCAATTTCTTTCGATTCAGGAGAAGGGCGTTTCTGCCTGGTCTTTTGATCCTGACTACGAAACACTTAACTCTCTCCTTGTTCATGCTCGCACAGAGATCACCTTTCTTCCAGATCCTGCTTCCTCTTCGTGCGTGCAGTCAAACCTTCCCTTGCCAAAGCTCAATGAAGTCTACTACTGGGAAAACAAAATGTTTGATCTGCCCGAGACCACAACTGTGTCTGTCGGCCTGGCTACAAAACCTTATCCTCCCTTCCGTCTCCCTGGCCATAGTCGCTTCTCTGTCGCTTACCATTCTACGGGCGATAAATCGTACAACTACCCCTTCACCAGCACCTCTTTTGGCCCTCGGCTCAAGGAGGGGGACGTTCTCGGCGTGGGCTATCGACCTCGCACAGGCACTGTCTTCTTCACACGCAACGGTCGCAAAATGGAGGACGCTTTCATTGGCCTCACTAAATGGAACCTCTTTCCCACCGTAGGCGCAGACGGCCCTTGTAGCGTACATGTCAACCTTGGCCAGGCTGGTTTCGTGTTCATTGAAGCTAATGTAAAGAAATGGGGCTTAGCACCAAGTGTAGGCACCCTTGCCCCTCCCCCAGCCTATGGAAGTGAACATGGTAGCATTCTCCTTGATGTCGGAGGTCGTATCAGAGCTGCTACAAATGACACGCCTACAGGCACACCCAGCGCTTCCTCGCCAACACCCAGGTCTCGTCGCCTCCATCGATCACGTCCAACAACTGGTATCCTAGTTTCATCTCTGGTAGATACTCCTTTGACCCCTCCTCCGCCCATTACTCCCATCGATGAAGAAGATGAAGTGCAAAATGCCACGTCAGATCTTGTGACTTATGCTGATCACCAGTCTCTACCGGATTCTTCTAGTCCTCCCCTTCAGGGTTCGCCACAGGAACGGTCGGTCAACTCTGTACCTCCCTCGCCGAGCACGTCCACCCGCTCACTGTCACCAACAGCAGGTGCGCGTAATCCATTCATCCCGCCTCGATTTCATCGTCGTTCTCTCACTCATGCTGCGGTCTCGTTGTCCCAATCAGGGTCTGAAATGTCAGTCACACTCCACCCTCCCCCTGACTCTCCCTTGAGTCCTAATCTCGACTCCCCGATTCCCAATCAACGGGATATCCGTCTGCGTGCACTGCCTAGTATGACTTTCCATCGTGGCACGGCTGGTTTGCCCAGTAATGAACACCAACAGGAGACAGAAGATGAACATCTCTTACCTGAGGACAGTAATCTGTCCAGGTGGGATCCTCCTGCCTACTCACCCCTTGACGCATACCGTTACTCGGATGGCGTACAACTAGACTTACCGGCTGATGTCATTGGTGCAGCGATCGAAGGAGGAACTTTTCCCACATCTGCAATAGGGCAGAGTGGTCCTCAGCGTTCCCCTGATAGGAGGAGATCTCGAAGGAGATGAAGTGTCTGTTTTATGTATGGAATTTTGGAGCATCATTCTAAACAACGCCACTCCCTGGTTCATCTGCTTGTATGTAGTATTATAACCAGATCTGATTAATAGATAGGTCCGGTGGATTTATCTCAAGGTTTCTTCTACATGTTTCAAATCGACAAACATTTTAACCCACTTTTCCCCGGTCGGAGTATGAATAGTGACCATGATGACTGTGACAGAGCTGTGGTGCTGCTTCTTCGACCGACTAGATGCTCCCCTCGAGGCCATCTTCATGAACCTGATGCTGAACATCCAGATATTTCAACGCTGAAATGTCGGCGGTGGCTTCTGAATTTCTAGTCTTTGCACTGTTAGATCCTAAAAAGTTCGACTGATCAAGGTGGGAACCTAAAAATAATTTTTCGGCGAGGCCACTAACCTTAGGAGTGCTACCTTTTATGTGATGTTCCCATTCTCTGGGGCCAATTGTGACATCTCGATCTGACGGCCCAATCGAAGGACGACGGCCATTCCTTCTTTGGCTGTGACTGTGACCTTGTCTTCTATTCGACCGTCTTCTCTCAGCATCTACTTGCGCTTCCGAGATATTTCGGAAGATATCATGTTTCTCTTCTGATGAATACGACGCGGTCTCCAGCCCAACAGACACTTTATCAGCCTCCTCAATTTCTTCCCTCTGCCCGCCCAAACACCGACAATACCTCCCAAGCGCACGTCGTGGTCGTTTCCCGAAAATCAGGTAGGCCATCAAGACAAGAAAGATCACCCCGACTGTCATGGCTATACCGATGAAACGGTGTGGTCCAGGCTTTCCATAGTCTATCGGACCATTGTTGTCGTCTTTCACGGTTGAATCCGAGCCAGGGAGATAGCTATCGAGGTCTCGTCTCAAGATAGGCATTGGGAAGGGAGGACGAGATGGGAGGAGCACGACGGGATGGGAAGATGGGCAAGGGAGGGAGAAGAGTGCGAAGGAGAGACAAGGAGCGGCATTTCACGCTTCTTGTAATTTGTCGTTGTAAAACACCACTAGCATATCAAAATTTGAGCTAACCTTTTTTCGGCTATTTGCCACTTCTCTTTCGCTATGGAGCTGTTAGACCAGTGTTTCTTGATCATTCACGCGGCAGACTAATGATGTTGAATCGGAAACAATTTTAATAGCCTCCCTTCGTACGTACAGGATCGACTACATTGATATCCTTGAACTTAGGGCTCTAGCCGTTTGGGATCTCTTGGAAATAAGGATGCTCGTCGGATGTTGTTCAACTTCAAAAACAGCATAAGCACACGTTCCAAACCAATCCCCCCTCCTCCGTGCGGTGGACAGCCCATGCGGAAGGCATTCACGTAATCCTGCATTGATTCTGGATCGACACCTTTGCTGCGCATCTTCTCACACAAGAACTGCGCGTCGTGGATACGCTGAGCTCCAGATAGAATTTCTTCTCCACGCATAAAGAAGTCATAAGAATTCGAAATAGTCTGCACACGATGGCCTTAGCAGGGCATGTAAAGGAAGGAGGCACCACGTACAGGATCCTCGGAATCAGGCATGGTATAGAATGGACGAAGCGCCATAGGAAACTTATCAATGATGAAATAATCAGTTTCATATCTAGTTCTGACAATGCGGCCAAGTCTTTTCTCATTTGCAGTGCTGTTGGAGCATTGATCAACAACAGCTTAACGAGGTGGGCGGGGCTTACTCAATATCATCTAGCTCTTCTCTTGAAACGCCGTCTTCAGCTAGGAGGTCCACAGCTTCTTTGAAGGTGAGCCTAAGGGTACCTTCTGGCCCTTCTCTCCACTTAAACTCATCGGCAGGAAATTGTATACGAACAACCTCTATCTCCCTCTTATATCTATCTCGTAGTCCTCGGAAGATGTGCAAGAAGAGACCGTCGAGGAGCTCAAGAACTTCGTGATAGTGCTCCTCTATGGCCATTTCAAGATCAAGACCAGTGAACTCAGTCATATGACGGTGTGTATTGGAGTCTTCGGCGCGGAAAACAGGACCTATCTCGTAAACACGTTCAAAATCGGCGGCGATGGCCATCTGCTTGGCGAGCTGAGGCGACTGGGCGAGGTATGCATTACCTATGGAGGATGTTGATCAATAGGATGACAAGTAAACAATTGAAGTTGATTAACCCTTGAAGTAGTTGACCTTGAAGACGGAAGCACCAGATTCAGTGGCTGCTCCCTGCAGTTTAGGGCTGTGAATTTCCGTAAAGTGATTGGTACGTAGGTATTCGCGGAATAGCTCGCTAATGCCTGCTTGGAGCCTAAAGATGGCATGGTTCGTTTTAGTCTGACGGCTGTATAATTATTTACAGCGGCATGCTAAACTTCAAGCACTCACACGAAGATCAATCACCCGATTGTTGAGACGAGTGTCCAGGAGGACGCGATTAAACTGAGCGCCACTCTCTTCAATTTCTGTCTCTGGGCGACAAGCATCGTCCAAAGAAAATGGCAGTCTACCTTCTACACTTGATATAAGATGGACCTGATCCTCTTGTCAGACAGCTAGTATGATGAAAAAGTAAGTATACCTGGGTGATGTGCACTTCGACATCGTCGACAGTCGCACTCTTGATAGGCTCCGGAGACTTACGTACGACACCTTCCACAAGGACGATGCTCTCGTCAGTCAAACCAGCGATCCACTTGACCATTTGCTTTGAGATCTTTTCGGGAGTAACGACAGCCAATGCCTGGACAGACTCCGTTCCTTGACGGAGATTCAGGAAGACCATCTTACTTCCTTGAGCACGGGAAGTCTGGACCCGAGCGCGGAAGAGTACAGTCTGGCCATCACGATCAGGTAGGGAGACAAAATGGACCCTTTCGCGACGTGGTCTTGACTGTGATTGATTGAGGGGGAGTATACCATAAGAACCCAGGGAGCAGTCCTTCAACAAAATCATTAGAGTAGTATTGGGAGTGTGCGTCAACATACTGGTTCTGCTGCTGCTTTTTGGGCCTCAAGTTCTTTCTGCTTCTCGGCCCTTTCAGCTGTCTTCCGTGCCTTTTCAGCGGCTTTCGCTTGTTTTTTCAACTCGCTCTTAGACAGGCTCTTTGAATCCTCAGTGCTTTAGGCAGTAGTAAATTTTGGAAAAGAGGTCAAGAGAAAGAGGCATACTTTTCAACAGGAATTTCTGACATGGAGACAATTATTTATGATAAATGCCAGATTAGCCAAAACTGAGCTGCTGATAATCTCGCATAGATTCCCACGCCGAATCTTTCGGATCAAGCCGCCGGAGGAATATCAGCACAGGAGTAACACAAACCACTGTTGTACATACGATACCCAGCATGCTTGCCTCGTCTGTCGCCCGTCGTTCTGTTGTCTCTCTTAACAGAGCCGCTTTCCGTACTCTCTCTATCTGGTCTGCCGTTCCTGCAGGTCCTCCTGATCCAATCCTCGGTATGTCTGACTCCTCACACACGCTTCTCGATGTCCCTCCAATGGTATTGACATATCCCGTCACCTCTAGGTGTTACCGAAGCTTTCAAAGCAGACAATGATCTGCGTAAAATCAACCTTGGTGTTGGTGCGTATCGTGACGAGAACGGCAAACCCTACGTCCTACCATCAGTTCAAAAGGTTTGTAGTTCAGCTGAGTCAAAAGAAATTTTTTGTCCTGATGCCGTACTGAAGGCAGAAGAAGCTATACATGCTTCTAAGATTGACAAGGAATATCTTCCCATTACTGGTCTCGCAGAGTTCACCAAACGTGCTGCTCTTCTGGCCTATGGTGCTGACAGTGACCCCTTGAACCAAAATGCGGTGAGTCATGCTCTTGTACTCCGTGACCGATCTGACACGTCTCTCAGATTTCCATTACTCAATCTATCTCGGGAACTGGCGCCCTCCGTATTGGTGGTGCCTTCCTTGCCCGCCACTATCCTAACTCGAAAGCTATCTATCTCCCAACTCCGACCTGGGGTAATCATATTCCTTTGTTTAAAGACTCGGGCCTTGAAGTTTGTGGTTATCGCTACTTTGATAAGAAAACAGTCGGCCTTGATTTCGAAGGTCTTAAGGCTGATCTCCTGGTGCGCAGCTCAGTTCATCCGGGGTCTCCGAGAACGCTTACCTGTAATATTAGGCTGCACCAGAGGGTGCTATTGTTCTATTACATGCTTGTGCACACAACCCTACTGGTATTGACCCCACCCCTGAACAATGGGCCACCATCTCCAACATTGTGAAAGAGAGGAAACTTTTCCCTTTCTTTGACATGGCATACCAAGGTTTTGCATCTGGCTCCACCGACCGTGATGCTCATGCCGTGCGCTTATTTGTCAAGGAGGGACATCAGGTTGCCGTAGCCCAATCTTTTGCCAAGAACATGGGCCTCTACGGCGAACGTGTTGGTGCTTTCTCCATGACGACAGCATCTCCTGAAGAGAAAGCTCGTGTCGACTCTCAACTCAAGATTGTCATCCGTCCTATGTACTCTAATCCGCCTGTCCATGGTGCTCGTATTGCCAACACTATCCTCGGCGACGAGGCCTTGTACGTTCAGTGGACTGGAGAAGTGAAAGGCATGGCCAACAGGATCATCAGCATGCGTGAAAAGCTCTACAACCTCCTGACTCACAACCTCAAGACGCCTGGAGAGTGGGGCCACATTAAGAGCCAAATCGGAATGTTCAGGTAGGGAGATCCCCCTTTATCTTTGCTAGTCACCATTCACAAATCGGGATCTTAGTTTCACTGGATTGACAGCCCCTCAAACTAAGGCTCTTGCAGAGAAGGCTCATATCTACATGACCTCAAATGGTCGCATCTCCATGGCCGGTTTGAACAACAGCAATATTGACTACTTTGCGGAAAGTGTCAATGCTGCTGTGCGCAACACTCTTTAAATTTTGCTCCTGCTATCCTTTCGCTCTTTTTAGATGAATCTAATTTCTTATAAAAGATCACGGGATCAATGCATATACTTAACTGAAGTTCAAATAGACTTGTCGTTTCAGACTTTGCCTCTTGGCTTCGACCATGATCACTTCTTCTCCAAGTCCCTCTGTTCCTGGAGCATGGCCGGCAAGCCCAGGTCGGAAATTTTGTACACCTAGCGATTCCCATTATCCACGTTCCAGCCAACATTCACCAGACTTTCATTTCTGCCAAGTCCCTCAGCGCGGCATTTTTTCATTTCATAAGTTTAGACCTGATCCTGCGACAACATTAAGCCCAGACAACACGCCTTCCAGCCTTGCCGTACGTGATCTGGCATCACGAGAATGATGATCCTAGTCATAATTATGTCGTTAGCCCGATGACCTGAGTCTACACTCTTCGCTGGCGGTGGGTTTCATGACTGAGTAGACAATTTATCCAATTGATTCTTCAGAACACTTCATTCTCGAGCGCATATACGACGACCCTACCCCATCTCTCATTTTCGCCAAACAAAGTCAACAAGTTCGAAGATGAGATCGAACTTAGTGTACAGAAACAGGATATCTATGACGCCCAGCAACTATACTCCAATGTGTCAGATATCGATTCTGACCTGGTAGACTTAACACTCCCCGAGATACCTGACCTCTCGTCTTTTTCCTCTTTACGAGACGAACTGAGCATCAGTTGCGACCAATTCAACGTCTCCAGCAACGACCCTGCCTACCATCTTGATTTAGACGAAAGCTTACATGGAACATCGATGAAACGCCCTAGTCTTGACACGCTATCCTCCTCATCGATCCAGTTTCGCCATACCGAAGTCCTGCACACAGATTCATTAGAGCGCAATGCAGGATCCTTATACTTGCCGCAGCCAGATGGTCTCAACTCGTGGACACTGTTCTTATCTCCGACGTCTCTCTGCTCAGATGAACCTTCGTTTTCTCAGGCAAGAAATTCTTTGGCTCAAGCAACATCGGATTCGGGTTGCAGACCTGGAAGCTCGAACCTTACTCATGTTCGGAGGAGTTGGAGAGTTAGCAGCAGCCTTCCATCTGGTCCCTTTCCGGTGCAGGAAGAAACAAGCACTCAACGCTATGCTAACGAAGTTCTGGATCGTGCCTTCAATGGATGCAATAGTGGCGAAGCAAACTTGGTTTTTGGTATCTCCGAAAAGGATCAATCCTCTGTCCTTGGATGTCTCTGTCCTAAATCAACACTGCATGGGCCCCAACCTGAATCTAGTGTACCTTCGCAAGCTAGAATCTATCTTGCGGTGAAAATGGTCAAGAAAAAAATGCATCATATATTCACAAAATTCAGCGTAAATGATATCAAGAGTGCAAACGACTCTTCCAACTCTCTCCGACAATCTTCGAATCCAGGTGGAATAGGACAGGGACGCTCACTGACTCGATTGTGCTTTCGTGTATGTTTTCATGTTCTCATGTACTAAAACTACATTGACGTTCTTTTAGAAACAAGCGAAACCGAGGGCACGGTCTATCCAAATTTCCGGAAAGCAGAAACTCCGGAGCGACATCAATCATAGAGAAGAAGAAACGCTACAGCTGCGACCTCCAAAGCGCAAAGCACAAATCGCCAGGCGACCTATAAGCATGCCTTCTCATATGACTGGTCATCTCTCCTATCATAATGGGAGACGGTCCGACGAGGTACGACGTACAACCACACACGAAAATCGTGACTCTACTCGAGAAGACGGTTCCAAAGCTACCCAACGACGATCATTCCTATCCTGCATTAGCATTTCATAGGGCACAAACATATTATAAACAGTTCATATATCCAAATCATCATCAGGATCGTCGTCGTCAATATCATCTGCTGAGTCTGGGTCATAAAAGATGACACCTGTGTGAGATCGAGTCATATCAATGCGTTGTCCTGCACAGTCAAATAAGCAGACGAACGGTATGTATTCAAAAAAAGAAGTCAAACCTTCATGCGCGTAGGGGAGAGGTACTTCGGCCCGGGATCGTTGTTGAGATTCGCTCAGGCTCAAATTGAAAGATAAATTCTGCGTTGGGTCAGGAGCAACCTTTACCCGAATTTAGCATCCAGACCAGTGTTAAATCCGAATATAAGTACCTCCATGAGTTCTTTCTGAGAAAACAAGGACTTGAGGCTCTGCAGGTCTGGGAGAGAACAAGGCATGTTCCTGGTTGCATTCCAGCCTTCTAATACTCTTTCTGCACCTCGTTTTCCTGCTTGTGTGTTGATTCCGCGTGCAAGAATTTCAATGATCATCTCTCTGTTACATCCACTCCCTTCACCCTGAGGCCCGAAGGAGAGCCGTTCAATCTCATCTAACCTTTCACTGAGAGGGATGAAGATACTCCAAAATTTGGGTTCTGGAGTAACTGGCGGGGGTGAGATCATGTATTCTTTGGAGAGATGAAGGAATAGAGAAATCGCGTGCGCCTTCAAGTTAACTAATAGCGACGAGAAGGAAGTCTGGAGGAGGAGATCTGCAATGTTCTCGGGCTTTACAGAGTGTATGATGAGCTGGGACGGGCCTACACGGAGTGTAAATAAATGCAGATGTGATTGGAAGAGAGACCGCTGACATGGATGAGACGTGATAATCCGTAATAATCGGTGGAGAAACTCGTAGACCTCCATTGAAGACGCTAAGTTCTCCGATAGTATCTCCAATGAGTCCATTACAACGGCCAGGGGCCTATCCCTTGGTGCTACGGATATTATTCATTTCATGGCAGGATGCATTACCAGAGGGTTTACGAACCACTGTTGACTTTCGCAAATAGTTCAGCCTGGAAATCATACGAGCTGCTGTATCCCGGAATTTGGGCCGTCCAGTCGATCACAGCAGAACTTGAATTGACAAGGGTTGAAGGAGCATAGAGCAAAGAGAAGCAGATCGTGTGGACTGTAGGTCGGGTACATAGAGCGCGGAGGAGGGGAAAAATTGATTGGGCTGCTGTCGACTGTAAAAGCAGAAAAGGATAGCACGAGCGAGGCTCCGCCAGCAAAGTGGAGAGTAACATCGTAAAGTGTTCATGACGTTCAAACAAAAACTAAATAAATTATTATATCGAGATAAGATACATTTAGCCACTAGGTTTTTTCCAATCTTTCTTTTGTAAGATAATCCTGTCATACTTCCACCGCCCCCAGAAACCTATTGATTCATACTCCGTTCCAAGACGGAATCCTGCCTGCTGATAGCATTTGTTTAAGTAGGGTGTTAGGCCTCGAGCATCAACTGCCTCGATTGACTCCAAGCAAGGGCTATTCTCGAAAGCGTGATTGAGAGCGTGATTGAGCAAATCTTCCTGGATTTTTGTCCCTCTGTATGCTTCCTCTACA
>Ga0153953_1000171_pt1 | contig 20286 bp, 10 predicted proteins | sample TSNJ037MetaG_FD_104718 | JGI IMG/M metagenome (GOLD analysis project Ga0153953, IMG submission 104718) | Attine ant fungus gardens microbial communities from New Jersey, USA - TSNJ037 MetaG | ecosystem: Host-associated > Fungi > Mycelium > Unclassified | place: USA: New Jersey, Wharton State...
CTCCAAGTCCTGATCAACCGGGGTAGTGTCATGATCTTGCAGTGCACTGTCATGGTATTCGCCGTCCCCCTCCAAATCATCATCAAACAGCGACTCATCACCAGTCTCTACATCATCTAGCTTCTCATCTTGTCTGTCTTCCCCGTCTCTATCCAATTCCTCGTCACTCATGCTCTTTTGCTCTTCTTCACCGACGTCCAATTCAATGTCGTCTGGAATGTCAAGAATATTTGTATCCTGAACATAATCTGGCACTGGAGCACCAGCCATGCTTGGCTCCCCTTCCTCGTCCTTTGTTTGATCTTCCGTCGCCTGAGCTTCTTCATCTTCTTCCTTTTGTTCTATCTCTCCTTCTGTTTCTTCCTCCATCCCACTTTTTTCCCTTTGCGATTTTTCATTATTTTCTTTGGCTACCACTTCCGAAGATCCACTTTTTTCTTCTGAGTGATCCTTCCCTGACTTATCCTTTGTATCATCCTGTGGACCACCCTCATCCCCCCATATTTTCTCGTCCAGGGCAGAAGGATCGGTCGGATCCAAGTCTTCTAACCTCTCTTCAGGATCTTCATTGTCTGATGCATCAGATTCGTCAACTTTGTCTTCCTCTGATCCGCCGTCTGCCACATCTTCCAGCGCACCGCCAAAGTCCTCCGTCATCTCGACGGCATTATCGTCATCCCCTTCTTGATTCTTCTTTTCTTGGTCCTCTCCCTTCAATCCTTCCACTTGACTCTCATCCTCGATTTCTTTGCTAATATTATCCGTTCCTGGCCCTTCACCTAACCCGGTACCCTCAACATCTTCCAACAATTCCCCTGTACCATCACCGTCTTCTATTGTTTCTGGCGGCTGGCAAAAGCCCTCCTTGGAAAGTCTCAAAAGAGTTGAACAAAGGACATGATCAAGCTTGAAAAGAGCTTTTGTCCACCGCGTGTGAATCGCAATCTGAGCCTGGACAAGATTCTGATATATTTCTAGGAATGGTAAGGCACAGTGAAGGGCATGTTGGAGCTCTCGTGCAGTCGAAATGCCGCTCAGCAATGTATTGAGTTGCTCAAGAACGGTGTTCACCGATAGGAGATGGGTCAGGTTGCGTGTTTCTCGACAGACTTCAATAATACGTCGTTCAAGGTCAGCACCCTCTGTCACTTCTAGCCTAGTTCTGCTGATTTCTGTGACTATAGCCTGGACAGAATGGAGCAAGGCGTTCAGCAGGGCTTCAACAGAACTGATAGATTTTTCCCCAGATAGAGGTTCGGGTAGAAAGTGTAAAGCTTCCTCGGAAGAAAGCCTTTCAGATGTTGGATGGAAGATGTAGCGTAAGTGAGAGTATTCCAATGACCACTCAGCAAGCGAGGACGAGCAAGTGTTCAAGAATGCTAAGCTCGTCAGAACAAGGCTGTATTCGTCTTCGTTGTGTCAGCCATTGTCAGCCATTGCCAGTCAATCACTCACCTCTGCGAAGAGCGGGAATGGGCGTCGAGTTCAAAGCGCTCTCAGTAGACAATAATTTTTCTTTCATGGAATGCAAATTTTTGAGGCAGCTCTCTACTTCGTTGATCGGAGTCTCTCGCTTTTGCAATCCTTTGATGACATTGAGATCTATGATGACTTCTGTGAAAGCACCGGAGAGCCGACATACAAGTCGGGCTACTTCTTGGATCTGAAATGAAATATTTTCTGGGAAGAACAAAACCTCGGAATTGACGAGAACGGATAAACGATCAATAGTGCTCCTCAGTCGAAGGACTCGTTCACTTTCAACAGCCAAGCTAACAAGATGTCAAGAGCATGTACATAACCTAATTGGATACTTACCGAGCTCGAAGATCGATGGCCATACAATATCCTGATTCCAAGAAAGATAGACCACGTTGAAGTTCACGGGTTTGTAAGTCGTTATGATGGTCTGACAGCGAGGCTCGCAGCTCGGGAAGGGAAGCAAAGAGACTCGAGAAATACATTTCGCTCTTTTCTACGTCAGAGTTAAGAAGAACGTTCTTGAGTATGGGCTGTCCCTTCAACCATAAGATATCACTATTCTGCCGAAGGACCTCTGGCTTGATCTTTCCAGAAAGACCATTTCTCTTCAACTCCTTCAAAAGGTCGCTGAATGCTTTTCTCTTCCGAGCCAGAATGGACTTAAGCAGTTTTGTGCGCTTCTCAACAGGAAGCGATGGTGGTATGGGTATTTCCGCAAGTTGCTTGGAAGTTGTGATAATGGAGATAGCAAGTTCATCAGCCTGGTTATCAAACTGACCAGACAACAGAGGAACGATTTTGTCGGAAACAACATGTACGAACCTCCTTAGAGCAGCACCAACATCCAAATGGAGACCTCCTACAGACACTGTTATTCCGTCGAGGGTAGCCAGCTGAGAGTTGCCGGACTGTTGTAAAGAGACATGGATTACAGCTGGCACCTCCAGAGCAACAGTGGTCTTGATATCCAACCTGAATGTTATGGCTTCCCTCAGTATTCCGCGCAATTTTCTAATGACCTTGTACAACTGATAGTGCGTCATCTGGGCACTTTGTTTCAGCGCTTGCACGTTGGTATCCTTCCAGCTGGCCAATTTGATGAAACCCTGAATCTCTTTGTCCAAGACTGTCCGCCTATCAGTAAGATATTGCTGGATCTCGGGCTGATGTAGTTGATAGAATTGGTAGGTGGAATGGATGATACTCAGAGCCCGACGAAGACATTTCTCCTCTAGGCCATTTTTGATTTGGAGAAGCTCAGACAGGTACAGTACAAAGCTTTCGAGTAATTGCATGCGGAAGTTGAACTGTCCTAGAGGACTTGAAGAGATGAACTCGTCGATGAGGGGAATGAGCCTCCGAAGATAAGTTTCTTCCTCGTTCGACGTCAGGGCATCCATTAGGCCCCGACAGAGCGCATTGTGCAGTGTAAACCACCACTCTGATGCCCCTTGTGCAAAAGTCCTAACTTCAGACTCGAGTAAACTGTTCCAACAAACCAGCTCCAGGCGCCTCCACCGTACGATTAGATCTCTCAATGCTTGGCGATGCGAAGTAAGAGAATTGTCACGATTCGCAAACATTTCCCAGTCATCTGTCTGGAGCAGAAGTTGTTCTAAAACGGACAGGACCTTTGCAATTGGGCTCCTCAGACTCAGATTCAGGATAGCGTCACAATGATCAATCAAATTTTGGAGGACCATTTGATCGGGCCACTCCGCAAGTATGCTCAGCAGGAATGTTCGCATGTTTGTGATAACCTTTGTTGCACTTCTGAGTTCTGGCACATTTGCGTCACGATAGAAGTCGTAATACAATTGCTTTTCGATTGGAGATTGGGTTTCATCCAGAACGTTGTTCACAAAGCGGAGACGGTGTGCAAGAGCTATGGTATCCAATGAGTCGGGGAGGTTATGGATGAGATTCCCCAGCGATTCCGCAAGCAACCGTCTCCTCACTTGATCAACGTTTCGGAGACTCTCTGACAAAGTCATTGGACTTGTGAACAAGCTGATATGAAACCAACATAGCTGGGTCATATGATGTATCGAGCTCCTTCTCGTACGGCCTTTCTCTTTGATCTGGTCGGACTTGTAGGAGAGAGGTTCCTCGAAAGACGGGAAAAGTGCAAAGAATTCCTGCTCCTCAAGTTCGGCATCTGTGACTACATTGTGCTCGGTAATTGATCCACGATAAAGACTCTGGGAGGTGACATCAAGCTCAGCATCTCTTGCTTTATCAATGAGCCAAAGCCCTACGGCCTGGTCATACAAACGCTCCAGACGAGGTAATAAGTACCAAAGTTTCACTTTTGATGATACCTGGAGTCCCAAATTGACAAGGTCTTGATAGATCAGATCAAAAACGGCGATAGTAGAGGATGTAGAATTGATGGAGTCTTCCAGATGCTCAAAGATGGATGGGTACCGTACAAGGGTTGCGATAGTCTTTGTGGCATTTGTTTTGATTGAATGTGCTTTCAGGATAAGGTGAAAACCTAGCCTTAACGGGAAGATTGCTTGCTTGATGAGGGCATTGAGGTCACCAAAATTAGGGTACATGCTATCTAGTCGCTGGACAAAACCGGCGATCGACTCTTGCAAAACTTGTACTCTTTGTGCTGCACTTGCGTCCACACCAGCCAATGAGATGAGCAAATCAGAAATTCTGCTCTCGTTTACGACTTGATCACGGAATTGCCATACTTCGGACCAGTAGGCGTCAAGCGTATTAATATCGTCTCGTCCAGTTACAGAGATAGTATTGACCTTATTTTCTGCGGCGGCATGCAAACGATGATGAAGTATGGAGAGAATAGTATTGCTGCTCTTGCCAGTTACAATTTCTCCAAGGAGCTGATGGAGCCGTATCTCTGAAGAAATGTGCTCACATTCCCTCTGTTGTAGAAGTGCAGTCGCATTGTGAATGGCGACAGGATCGATCGGAACGTTTGGTACAAGGATACACAAAAGAGCCTCACAGATGGCGATCCAAGCATGCCCGAGACGAATAAGTTTTTGTTTAATATCTTGACAGGGAAGGGACCGCAGAGGTTCCAGATACTTTTGAAGAATTTGTGAACAAACATTTCTCTCGAGCAAATTTGGTAAGAGGGCATCAAGAAAGGACTTGAGATCCATATTGAGAAATCCTGATGCTATGGGACGCTCATATGGTCGAAGAGCTTGTTCCACCTTGTATCGCATAAGAGTCAGTGCCTGCATGGAGTATTAATTGTAATTTTATATGTACCATTGCAACTGTGGAGCAAAACAGAGACTCTAGTAGATCATGTCTAGCCGTGCATGGTTCCGCAAGCGCGATATCCAAGTATAACTTTAGTCCGTCTTCACGCACAGTCAGGAACTGGAGGGTGAATTGATCAGGGTCACTGAACATTCATCAGTCAATCAGGATAACTCTATGTGGCAGATTCTGATTACCAGAGCTTGAGAGCAGTCTCCAGTTGCGAAGGATCCAGAAGATTGTTGACGTTGTTGTTGACCTGAACAAATTTAGAAAAGGAACTCAACTAGCATGAGAATGAACCTACAAACAAAGATTCCAACCAAGCAGATATTGATTGTATATAACTGGCGGAAAAATCTATAAGTCTAGTGCGTTAGTTGACGTCTGAATCAATAATAAACATTTTCACCTTCGCCCGCTTCGAGCGCCCACGATAACTGTTGAATCGGTATCCAACGCTTGATAGATTCATTGGGAGTGCGAGAGATAATGTTCAACAGATCTTCATACTTCAGGAGAATAAGAGGTACCCTTGAATGCATATAGAATTTTCTTACTGTAACAGATTCCGCAGACCTCGATAGGTTCGCAAGTATCAAGTTACTGGCATTCAGACCCACATCTTTGGAGAGGTTTGCCTTTCCCGATGATTGCTGTGAACCTGGTCAAAGGAGAGGGAGATGTTTTCGGATCATTCCTTACCTCTTGCAGTGTAGAAATCATGTTTCTGAATTCCTTCTCATGTACAGGATATTGGTTTATGAATGATACCACCGACAAAAGCCGTAAAGCTTGTCGCCTGAGATCTAGTTGTGGTCTATTAATGAAATTGCCCGGTCAGAGTGAGGGTGATCTACCTGGCTTGATTGCTGGGTTATTCAGAGTTTCACAGAAATCACCGTAGCTGCACACATCAAAATCTGTACATGAGATTGCATTACTGCTTTTCCACCTTGTCCACAGTTCTACAAGTCCCATCCCTGTTGTCAGACAGACAAAATCCTGCAGTCGGCCCACGTGGGGCTTCAACGAATCAAGTGGATCAGCGGCATTGCTGAGCACGTTATCCATCATACCAACAACAACTTGAATTGCTGAGTAATCGGGCGGAATAATAGTAGATATTGTGTGCAGATAACGTCCGTATTTGTTCAGCTTTAATAATGCTGGTAGCACGACCTAGGATTTTTTTATTCCCAAGTAAAGATAGGGGGAAAGCTGAACCCACGGTCACTTCAGCGCTTGACATAAGCAAGTCGAGGACAATTTCGTCAACACGATATAGTTGACGAAGGAAAACTCTGATCGCTAATTGCAGCTTCTCTATCGACAAAACTTTTGACCGAGTGACCTCTGTTGTTTGATCTCTGGTCTGGAGAATAACAGCTCCAAGGAGATCTAGGATGTTCATAATTGTACTAGCATCAGCTTCACTCAAACCCTTCGACAGCCCATTAATGAGGTCATCCATTGCCTAGTAGAAGTGGTAAGACATGTTCATATCAATCAGTACATAGAATACTCAACCAGTGCGGACAGGTTCTCAGGTGTATTTTGTAATAACCCTTCTCTGATACGGTTGACGATAGCCAACGACCGTGGGCTTGACAAGAAATTTACGGCAAAATGAAGATATTCTTTTAAGTCTCGACTGACAGTGTGGCATGTTTCCAATATTCGATGGAAATATGGGAGGTATGCATGATGGATAGTGCGGGAAAGAAAGAAGGTCACTGCATCGCGTTCTACACCTGTCTTGGATGCCAGATACAAGGGAAAGCGGTCTCCAATACTTGACAACGCCGAGAACTGGTCGAAAAGTCGCCCAGAAAGAGCAACAGCGTCTCGTAGTCTTGGTCTGAATCGCAACAAACCTCTTCTGTGTGATTGGAGCTTCAGGGATAGGATATTGGCATGTTCCAGGGAAACTGAAAGAGGAGGGAGGCGGAGGCTGTCTAGCATAACCAAGTAGTCATCTGAAAGATATTCCGGGAAAAGACATATTTCGACTCCTCTATTTCGCATTGCTCTTGACAGTTCTCCGAACTGCGGGTCGACTGTCATGAAAAGCCGGAAATTTGAGTGCGGTTTAATAATCTCCACTGCACCATGGATAAGTCCCCGTTCGTTTAATGTAAGTTGACCATTTGATTCGCAGAGTGAGTTAAGACGATCTAGCACCGATGGATTGCAAAGATTAGCACCATCAAGGAGCAGCCATTCTCCGCGACGCATGGCTTGAACTAAGGGCCCATCTGTCCACTCGAAGCGACTAGCTGAAGATGCCGACTGAGTCAGTGACTCAAAACGTCCCAGGACATCTTGAGGAAAATGGATATAAGTTGACGACTTTGAGATAAGTTGAGACATTCGGCTGAGCAGCAATGGGATAGTATCCTGAGTCATCGGGGACGAAATAAAGATACGTAGTTGGTCGCGTGCATGAAGTAGATCACGCCACTCTTGAACAGGATCTGAGTATTTAAAGACATGATCAAACGAACATAGGATATTGTCCATGATGCTCATTAGCTGTGATTGTGTATCAACCTGTTCGAAGCTACCAATTAAATCCATGGTATCCGTAGCGCTGTTGATTGAAATCTCTCGGAGCGGATTGCCTATGGCATTGGCCAAAGCTTGAACCAGAGACGACTTACCACTGGCGTGGGATCCAGTAAGAATGGCAAGCCAATTTTGCGAAAGACAATCCCCAAGAGTCTCTGAAGATACAAGGTGAGACTTGAGGAAATATTTTGGTCGAGAGATAGAGGATTGGTTGTTGCGTGAGGTAGAGAAATGCCCAATTCGTACTCGAGAGGAGCTAATAAATGGAAGAGGAGCTAATTGGCAAGGCACAGATGACGTTGCAAAGATTTTATGAAATATTTCTTGAGCCCTCTGGCGATCTCTTTCGGTGCGGAATCTCTGCAGGTAAATGCTTTGAAGATATGCCATAGGTGGCTCTTGGAATTGGTGAGAAGACAATAAACAGCCCCATCGAATGACATCACGTAAATTAAACTCCCAAGGAGCCCCATCACGGCCGAATAACTTCTTAACGGTGACTTCTTCACTCAGGCAAGTGTTAAATGATACCATCGCCTGCAATAGGTCTACTTCCAACTGTGGGAATAAATCCTGACAGACAAGAAGCAGGTCGGCTGGTGTTAATTCCTCAACATACACTTTAGTAAACCGGTTGACAAAGGACTTGGGCAACCCTTTACGACCACCACCTTGGTTGAGGGGATTTTGGGCCGCAAATATGCGAAAGGACGGATGACGGACAAAAGATCTGCCAAGTTCAGGAATATAGACAGTTCCACGATGATCAAGCACGGCATTAAGACCTTCGAGAACTGCTTGAGGCGCAAGATTCATCTCGTCCAGGAGCACCCAGTGCCCTTCTTGAAGAGCTTTCAGGAATTCTGCATCTCGCCAAGCGAACTCTCCCGGGGCACCGCCTTCGACAGGAAGATCAGAACCAAAGAGATCAATGAGATCTGTCTGGTCGGATAGATTGATACGACAAAGATGATGACCCGATATGTTTGCAAGCGCCATGATAAGACTGGTCTTTCCAACACCTGGACTTCCCTCGAGCAAGATAGGTTTCATTAATTGACAAGCACGCAGAATGCGTATTGCGTTATCGCAAGAGGTAGGAACAGTGAGGTTAAAAGATTGACGTTGTGGTTCAAGAGGACCTTTCCTTATGGCGAACGGGCCTAGCTGAATGTACTGAGTCAGGTTGAAGGCAGGGATATGCATGTCAATTCCATTGTAGGAGACTATCTCATACAGCTTCGCCGTTGCTTCAGCTTTCAGATGAAGTAGAGCAGCTTGAGAATAACCTGATAGCTGAGGTAGAGAGCTCAGACCATCGAGATATGTCATCCGGGCGGCATGAACCTAAAATTTATGGGCGGCATGTCATGTGAAAGGCTGATCAACTCACGAATACTTCCACAGCTGGTATGGTTTCGGCATTTTGGGGCGTATAGATCGTGTTAGAAAATATTACCCAGGCCTGTGATAGCAAAGGTAAACAGTGTGCCCATGCGTGGTAATCAATGTACCCACAATAATGTCGCGCAGACTTGTCGTGGACTTGTCATCAATTCGTGTAGACAACCAATCAATGTAATCAAGTAGTTTGAGAGTATATCTTTTGAGCTCTTCATGCTTCCATAAGTTGTCAATAATCATTGCTAAATCGATGCGATCATCTACGCGTGGAACCCATATCTCAGTGAAGCGATTGCGCAAAGCTGGGGACAGTTCTTTCTTGCCATAGTCCCCACCAGGATTCATAGTCGCTATCAATTTGAAGGAATCGGCAGCCTTGACAGTAGGATGGGTGAAATCACTCCCTCCTTTCTCTGCGAGAACAATTGTACGACCAGGTTCAAGGACACTGTTCAGACGCTCCAGCACTGAATCATCTGCAAGGGAGATTTCATCAAGGAGAAAAAGATCACCACCAAGCATAGCTTGAATCAGGGGACCATCATGCCAGTCGAAGATTGACTGAAGTTTTAGGAGCCGATGCTGAGCGTCAATCAATGGGCCATTGCGGTCCGATGAGGGAGAAAGTTTCAAGGCATCGTTTAAACAAGCAGAGAGACCCTTCAAAGAAGTATCAACGGGTGTGATGCCTTTAGCAGCTAGGGCTGACAAGGTCTGCTGCACAGCTTCTGCCTCAAGGATAGTACGATTACGGACAGGTCGCAAAGCACCAATCATGTCCGCCGTTTCCGTGTTCTGATGGCAATTGAGTCCATACAATCTGCGGCCAGTGACATCTGCAAACACTTGACAAACAGACGTTTTGCCAGAGCCAGTTTCGCCAACTAATAACACAGGCTCATTGAATTTGAGAGCCCGGCAGACTAGAATATACAAGCGTTGCATAGCTTTTGTCCAGACTATGCTTGAACTTGCCGGACGGGGAGAATCCAGGAAATCGGCCATGTCTATCCCGGTCCGATACAAGTCATAAAGCGCATTTTCATCAATCTGCACACCCATGATCGACTGGATAACCTCCCTCACTACAGCCCTGTCATCAACTCGGCGTGCGCGCTCAGCCAATAACATGTAGCCATTGTCAGCCAGTTCCTGATAACCCACAGCATCCCTGTTTGCCCACCGAAACAAATCTCGGAGAGTAGCAAAACTCTGCTTGCTCTCGAATACACGACTAGTTTGCCGTCGCTTCCGCAACTCCTGGAAGACCGAGACAATCCGTTTACCGTACGAAGGGGCAATTCGACACCGTTGACACAAGATTGACTCTAGTTCAGCTTGGGGAACATCCTGAAAATGCACCTCGAGGAACCGATTGCGGAAGGCACGCGATAAAACTTTGCGACCAGCATACAGACCAGGAGGGTTCTGTGTCGCGAACAACATGAAATGAGGATGAGGTCGCACTATCTCTTGAGTCTCCGGAATGACGAGCTCGCGATTATCATCGAGGAGGCGATTGAGCGCTTCCAAAACTTCTGTTGGAGCTAGATTCAGCTCGTCCAATACAATCCAGTCTCCTTTTCGAAGGGCATGTACCAGAAGGCCATCCTTGAAAATAAGTTTGCCTGTCAAGGGATCTGAGACATACGAACCGAGATACTCTTGGATGTCGGTATGTTCGTGGTTGTTGATACGAATGAATCGGTGCCCCGTCCTACAGGCCAAGTACTCCACTGAGCTCGTCTTTCCACTTGACGTAGGGCCTTCGATGAGGATAGGGAACCTCCTTGTCGTGATGATACGCGCTAGATCGATGAGCTTTGTCTCCACGGAAGGCGTCATGATGTAATCCTTCATTGGATCTTCAGGATATGCCCCTCTCTCTAGGAAGAATGGCCCAAACTTAAGGAACTCCGCCAGACGTCCGTTAGGTACAGAAGGTTCGAAACATAACATCGAATTCGGATTTCGTACCCCTACAAGGAGATGTCTATGCATCAGATTCTTCACTATCTCCGCACTTGGCAGGTCGAGCACCATTGTAAAAGCCATCAAACAACCCTCCCAGACAGACCGCCGTAGACCATACATGCTCGCCATATCGGCAGCAAATGTGAGCGCACGGGCCAACGTCCGCATACTGAAGTGTGGTCGATGATTGGCACCATCTGCTAATTGCCCCTTCTCTGATAATCCCTTGACCGCAATGTAGAATTCTGCCATGTTCATAACGATCCCCTTATCTCCATCGGCATACGCTCCGATGTATTGATTTATAATGCTCAGAAGTGTGTCCTTGTCAGCATCAGGCGGGGGGACATCAATCTCGGTAAACTTGGATCGGATATTTGGAGGAAGGTCTTTCTTGCCTACGTCAGTTGCTGGATTCATGCAGGCAAACAATCGGAAGTCAGGATGCCGGAATACTGGTTCGAGGGAACCTTGTTCAGTCAGTGTGATTGAGGCTGTTGGACTGTGGAGCAACCCGGAGATGCACTCTAGCGTTTCAGGACTTGCAAGGTTAATTTCATCTAGCAAGATCCTTCGCATAAAATTTCGGTTAATGCATGCACTCATGAGCATATCCTTGAACTCACCAACTCCCTGAATGCAATGCCTTGACTAGGGGTCCTTCAACGAATCCAAATGCAAATTTGCCTTTGCCTTGTACATGTTGCATTTCAAACTCGTCGACATCTCGCAGAAAAGCCGCCCACGAAGGGCTGGGATCCACGCAATTGACCTTGCGTTTTTTGCGGGGTACAACAAATTCATCGGGATGTTGACTGTGAAGCCGATAAGCTACTATCGAGTACAGGAAATCAGAGCAAACCTTGCTTCCTCAATCTTCCTTGCAACCAGACGTTCTTGGAATAACCTTCCACACTCCCTCCAAAGACCTACAGCTCTTTTCCATTTGGCTCCATTTATTGCCTTCCTGACTTCAGTCTCGAATCTCTCATTCTTTTTCCGACTAAATGTCATTCCAAACAAGTCTAGAAATCTTTCTTGTAATGCTGCAGCAGGGACTCTGGTATCAATAGGCTTCAGACCACCGATAAGATCTGAAGATTCGGTCTGATGCGATAAATTGAGCGAAATCAATGAGCGACCAAGTAAGGACGCTAGATACGTAATGACACTCGTCTTGCCGGTGCCAGTCTCACCAATAAGCAAAATTGGCTCCGAAAAAGTAACGCTTGTAGCGATACTTGACAACAAGCGTATAGCGGGCTTGTGCATTGCGAATGGCCTCAAGGGAGGCGAGTCTGTTGTATTTGTCTTCTGAATCGCAGTCAACCTTGTCCTGCCCACGGAAACACCAACTACATTCCCATTTGCATCTTTCTCCACTTCCCAGGTTGGTGTCCTTTCATTGACTAGCCACATCCTCCTCTCCTCATCTATCCTAAGTTCTTCACCGACGATGGAAGCAATTCGATCAAGATGTGCTTTTGCATTTGTAGTCGTAGCACCTGCACCGAAAAAGACATCTCTTGCTTCCAGATAGATTTCCTCTCTCAATGTCGGGTTTGTGAACACTTGCCAAAGCTGGACCTGATTCACTGATACCTCAACGTCTGTGGGATGTGACACGGATAACAACCTCTCCACCCTTGCACACCATTTGCCCAACTCTCTCAATCCAACGCTTCTGACGTTCGTAGCTTCCCCTAGATTTCTCACAGCCTCCCAGAGATTGATAGAAGCTCTAGCAGCACTTCCTGCCAACTTCTCAAATCTTTTATCCACAATCTCTCTTACTTCGACTCCTTCTGGCGTTCTCAGGATAATTTCACAAAACTTATGGGCACCAAAAAATATCGGAGGTGCAAATTTCCCATTTCTGGATGGCTGCGTCGATCGAGTAGCGAATACCAAGAAATTTTGATGCGCAATAACGATTCCGCGGGATGGGACATCTAATTTTGCACGTGCACCTACCCAATTGCCAAGGCACAAGGACTCGACGAGCGGTTTGAGTACCCCGAGCACTTCAGTACTTCCTCGGTCGATATCTTCAAACACGACCCAACGACCTTCACGCATCGCACGCACAAGAGTCCCTTCTCTCCATTCAAAACTACCTGGATTCATAGATGAAGAAATATAGGAACCAAGCAGGGAACGAGGGTCAAGAGATGTGTCTGCCAAGTGAATGCTGACCACCTGGTTTTTGATCGAGGGATAGAGGAGTGCAGCAAGATGATCAAGAAGTAGAGCTTTTCCAGCAGACGGCGCTGACGTCAGAAGAGTGGGAACACGCATAGACACATGAAGGGCAAGTGCACGGAGAGACATGACCGAAGTCGGTATTGGTATGAGTAAAGAAGGTGGTGGGCGAGCCGTCATATCTCGTAGAAGCAGTACACCATGTATATTGACCACTCGACGACTATCAAATGCAATTAAGACAAATGAAACAATTGAAAGGAGCCAGCTATACCTTAAGTCTTCCTCTTTGATCTCTAAAACATCATCTCCTTCTTCCATAATATAAAACCCATCAAACCCGCTCTCTTCCTGACACATAATCTCCCTCATATTACGCACTCTTTGTACCTCCAAAAGTGGTAGTACCCATCCATCCAACGTCCTACCAGATCTTTCGATCTCTCCAGCTTCAATTTTGTCGGTGGACCCGAATCCTCCATCTGAGATCCAGCAATCAACAGAACAGATATCTTCCTCCTTCATAGATAACACATCTTTCTCCAACTTTTCCCTCTCGGCTTCTCCCATCCCAGTTTGATACGCGTAACAGCGTATCGCCAGTAATTTTGACCCATTGTCGTAGAGATCGCGGTTCGTTGACCAGATAAGCTCATATAGATGTGACAAAGGCCATGAGAATTGAACCGGAAGCTCTCTGTTAGTGTTTTGGATGCGGAAGTAGGTGAGCAGAAGACGATGAAGCCTCTCAATTTCATGCGGAGACGGCGAAGCCGGTGCACCAATGTAATGCAGAGGCCCGCGGGGAAAGAATCTGGTCAGATATTCGTGCAATATCCTACAAACAATGATAACAGTGTATCAGGCCTCAGGCCAGTGAAGAAAAGCAGCAACCTACGGATAAATCTCCTCCAAACCTTGGACAAGATATGCTAACACTGCCAACTTCAGCTCCTTTGCCTCATCCTCCACTTCTTCGTATTCTAGCCATCGGGCACATAAGTCGACTAGCAAAGGCCTGAAAAACTTGACGATGCTTCTCACTAGATGCGGGGTGCTTAGGCATCGCGATAGTGCCTCCAACACCTCCCCAACAGATGAAGTGAGGACTGCACTATTATTTAAACAGCTCAGCACGTTGATCGCGCCAACTAACTGTTCGTCAACAAAATCCAAGCGAGAAGACACAAATTTGATTAGACCCCGGACTTGCTTTCTGAGATTAAATTTCAGCGGGTCGCAGAAACTTCTGATTTCAAAGGCAACAGTAGTATTGGGGGAAGTAAAGAGCGCAGCTGTGGCTGCTGTTGATTCAGATAAGAGTGGGTCCGATTGAGGTGGGTTCGAAAAGCACACTGATTTAGTCGAAAGCATTTGGCTCATAATGGGATTTTGAACTCCCGTCTAATCCTCTTGAAGATAAACCATCAGCACAAACAATAAAGCTAGAATGAGTGATCTTATTGACCTAAGGATACTTGTGGGTTTCGTATGCACAATAGCAGTGATGCAAAAATGAATCACAATTTTTTGTGACGCAACCCTGTCACGATGCGATCTATAAATTACTATTTGTAGGTGCTCGCTTTAAAATAGATGGTCATTTTCATTCATAGAGATTATCAGAGACTGGCCCAGCTTTTGGAAAAGAACTAAGAAGCAGGGATAGACATCTCACCTTACATGTACAAGTATATTCATCAATGCAAGCTCAATGAACTGTAACGAATTCTTCTCGAGTATGTCATGTGATTCCAGCTCTTTTTTTCATGTTGGATGAATGCTATTTTATGTGTTATCTGGTTAATGCTTTATGCTTTATGGTTTGAGCTGGGACATCTTTAACAGTTTTTCCAGAAATTTAGACCATTTTGAGGCTGAACTATGGGCCTGTGCATCCTAATTCATGATTGAGTAAAACTACAAGCTAATCGATTTCCCAATGTTCATTTCTACCTTTTTCACCAACACAGCCCACAAAGGCATGATCCCATTGCATTTTGCCAGCTGAGTATCACGTCATGCTAGTATTCAAATTCCACCTCAAAGGACCCTTCGATCAATGGTTGTACCTCAGTGGTTCACGCTATCTCTTCGTGAGGCTGAGCCTATGTTGAAATACGATTGGGGGATAGATATGAAACACTTCTTTTTAGTGTAGCGCTCGATATTCCAACAGCTTGTGCTCCCAATAACCGAGATAGCAATTAAGCTACCAGATTTATCTGCTTTCCTAGTCTGAGAATTCAAGATTGCTATGCTGTAATTATGAAACCTCACAAGTGGATAACTTCCCAAAAGAATCTGGGAGAATGGAGTGTAGTGCAAACCTTATTATAGAGTTTGAGGAAATCTGGGACTGATGTGATTCCCGTAGCAATAATCTCTAGATGTGACATTACTATGTCATACGCACATATCTCGTGCGCGTTTCGCGCTGCAACGTAACGTGACTTATTGAAACAAATTCACTACTTGTCGATATGTCCTGTACTTCATTAACAACTTAACTTCTCTCATTTGATAGGAGTTATTGAAAGACAATAATTTCAGCTTCCTCACACTGTCTTTGACTTGCATTATCGTTGGGAATATTTCAGTTCTTCATGATAGAGGGTCAGCAAAATGAACTGTAAATCTTTCTTCGCCTCCATTCAAGAAAACTTCCGGATATAGTATATCCCCAGAGAACATCTAGGAAAGTCTGAAAGCTAGGGAGAGCCCCTAAAATCGGGTCCGGCATCTCAGCACGGAGCATTCTGGGAGAATCGTACACAGGTTAGACTGCCGGGAATGTCATCCATTTTTTTTGAGACATCTATATCAGATCGTGACATCGGTGTGTTACAAATAAACCCATACATTTAACTCCGACAACTACCTTTACTTCCATGGACTCGACCTCTGGCCGACACTTCAAAGGATCAAGCTCTTTGCCCTCGGACTATGCCTTTGTTTCTCAGTATACCCAGCATAGCGACATACCTGTAACTGAAGACAATAACAACAACCTAAAATCCTCAGAGTCCTCATACAATGACTATGTTGGGCCCAGTTCTCCCATCAATAATAATGGTTTTTTTCTGCAAAAAACTCTGGTTTCTGAGACTACTCCACTTCTCACATCTGTGCCTCAGGTTGCGGAGCCTGCTATCGACCATGGCGCTTTTAGTGAGGAAAGCTACATTCGAATGATAAGGGAGGAACTACCAATTCTCTCTCGATATGCTTTTCCTGTTTTTGGGCAAGCAATTTCAATTTTACCGTGCCATTTATACTGATACTTCTCTAGCACTCACATACTTGAATATACATTAGTTGTTGCTCCTGTTGTATCCATCGGACACCTCTCGACCAATGCTCTTGCCGCGATCTCCCTTGGGTCTATGACAGCCTCTGTCTCTGGCTTCAGCATTATCCAGGGCTTCGCATCCGCTCTCGACACTTTGCTTCCTAGCGCCTGGACTTCTGCTCAACCCCGACTTGTGGGCCTTTGGTCACAACGAATGTGTACGTACAAAGCTTAACCCCGCGATCTCTAACTCAATCTATATTTGAACTATCTAGGTGTTGTGATAGCTGCTTGCTTGATCGTGAGTAAATTACTTTGTCCCGATTTCCTTGAAGGTCTGAAGAGCTACATTGAAGCCCACACTAGTGATCTGGTTCAATGCAGAGTCTATCCTGCTCGCACTCAGGCAAGAACCAGAGGTTGCACATCTCGCTTCTGTTTATCTGCGATGGGTGTCCCTCGGTCTGCCTGCTTACGCCTTCAATTGTATCAGTCGCCGGTATTTCCAATCCCAAAAATTGTTCTCGATTCCTACCCGTATTCTCCTGGTCGTTACCCCTATAAATGCCTTCCTTAATTACATTCTCGTCTGGGGTCCAGAACCCATCAGACTGGGTTTCATCGGTGCTCCCCTGGCGACGGCTATTTCTTTCAACCTCGTCTCTCTCCTATCTATTATCTATGGTATTTTCTTCGTTCCAAAGACAGCATGGCACCCGTTTTCCAGAAAAATATTTACTGGTTTGGGACCGCTTGTCCGACTCAGTATCAGTGGTGTTGGTCAAATTGCAAGCGAATGGTGGGCATGGGAGCTAGTTGCCCTTGGAGCTAGTCTTCTTGGCCCCGTTGCCCTCGCTACTCAGAGCATTCTCATTGTTTCCACCTCGACAACCTTCCAAGTCCCCTTTTCCCTCTCTGTGGCTACTTGTGTCCGGTTGAGTGTTTCTCCTTGTCTATATTCCAGTTCTAATACTCTTGATAGAATCGGAAACCTGCTTGGAGAACGGAAAGCGCGAAGAGCTGGTGCAACCGCAGCTTCTTCGTTGATCTGTGCTCTCGTTATCGCTGTTTTCACCAGGTGTGATTTCTGTGCTTATCTGATTGAATAATCCACATGGCTGACTTTTCTGGTCTACCAAATAGCACTGTGTTTATTGTGTTCCGCAGATCGTGGGCGCATATCTTCAACGATGACTTTGGTACGATGAAATATGCTTTTCCTTGGAACTTGACATGACCTGTGTTTTTCTCCTTAATGAATGATCTTTCAGAGGTAGTTTCAATGGTCGCCTCAATTCTTCCACTTTGTGCCCTTTTCCAAGTATTTGACGGCATGGCTGCCGTTACCGGTGGAATTCTCCGTGCACAAGGCAAACAGCTTACCGGTGCAGTCCTCAACTCTAGTGCTTACTATGTCATTGGTATACCCTTGGGCATGCTTCTTGCGTTCAAATCTGGTATGGGTTTGCTTGGCGTCTGGGCAGGGTTGACTGTGTCTCTGGTGTATTGCGCGGTGCTTGGCACTTGGTTGGCTCTTAGGGCTGACTGGGACCATCAAGCTGAGAAAGTACACAAGAGATTGGCCTCGGAGAGCGAGAGAGATAAATTCAGATCGTTTGAAGAGGGAGAGGCGACAGCATGAAATTCTGGGTGATTTTCCGACTAGGAATCTTAAATATTGCTTTGGGACTACTCACCATCACATCTCTTCACGTAGGTAGACTACAGTTGTAATGTTCTGTTCAATCTTATATGCTAATTCAGGTGCATAGCGCCTGCCTTGCCAAGACAGAGATTTTGGTCAATTTCTCTCTCTACGAACGGAGACAGGCTTCTGTCGATTTACGAATAATGCAGATCCATAGAAGAAATCATTGTCATATATCACTTTCCCCAAGTACGTCAACAATTGAGCGTTCTGAGTTGATCATACAAATGTCTTGAAGCAAGGGGACTACGCAAGTATCTGAAGGACATCTCACTGACTGATTTCGTGTTATCCAGAAATTTCGTCAGAGTGAAAGGCTTACTATTACATTATCAAACCCTTCAGCTCTGCATCCTTGGGCCCAGTCTCGCCGAGTTCTTATAAACGGGGTATATATAGATGATCTGAATACCGAGATAGTACACGAGCACGCAATCCAAAACCGCAGATCGTCCAGCCAACCCTTGAAAATAGTCCGAAGAAAATATTCAAACTCTTACAGCACGATTTTTAGACAGGGATCCATCTGAACCGAAAGGCGAGAGCACGAGACCAAGAAGTCAGAAAGGAAAGGTTCGTTACCCATACGTATGCTCATGCCCATTGATACACTCGTCAAAGCCATCATCAAACCATCAGCCTGATTGCTCGCGAATTAGCCGTGGTGATCATCACTTATCCTCGTTCTACCCTTGCGTGCACTATTAGAACTTGTCGAACTCGAAGAAGACGACGAAAAGCTCTCGTCCGAGTTTCCGGATGCTAAACCTGAAGATGTGCTACTACCGCCCACACTCGACGCACGATACTTGGTCCCAGTTGTATGAACGTTGTCGTTGGTGGCGCTGAATTGCACATCGAGACGATTGGTGTCTTGTTCCGCCAAAGACCAAGATTGCTCGATTTCTTCCCCACCCGCTGCGGGGATGATAAGAGCCGATGTTTCAGCATCGAAATCAGCATCTTCTTCTGCCGTTTCTTCACTGGCATCGTAATCCTGAGTGACCTCATTCACATCTTCAACTTCACTTTCACCTTCATCATCTTCATCCTCGTCCTCCATGGCTCTCTGAACCTTCACCCGCTTACCCTCCTCCACGATGTAAACTCCATTCTCAAAGACATCAACCAGCTCTTCGTCCCTCGGGTTATCCTTATGCTCTGCAACCAGCCATTCCACCTGTTGTGATATATTCCCCCTTTCCCGCCCAGTAACCAACTGCTTCACACAAACCCCATTCAAACCTGCAATTTTACACCTCTCTAACAACGGCAACACAACTCTCGTCCTCGCCGTATGTTCAACCATACAACTCACATTAACACGATCCAACAAAACCGCGTACGCCAAATCCCCGTGTCCTCCACCACATTTCCTGCTCTGCATTCCTGTAAAACGAATTTTGTGGAAAAAGACTTCCAGGTTCCTCACACCCTCCAGTGTAGCTATAAATATTCTCCACGCGCTAAAATCACAATCCAGGGCTGTGATAATGAGCGTATGCAAGGTCGCAGATAATCTCGGCAAGGGCCAGTCACATGGGGTGTTTGTGGACGAAGAAGAAGCTGAAGGTGGACTTGTTGAGTGAGCGGAATGAAGGAGTGAGTATCCGGAATGAGTTTGTAGTCGCGATGAACCAGCAATCGATGTCGATCCAAATGAATTGATAGAAATAGAACCGATGTCCGTGTTCCGCGAGGTGGACGTTATCGAAGAGGATCCTGATGCTGAAACTGGGGTTGCTGCTGTGGTGGTCAACGGGGACTTGGAGGACAATGTGGGTTTGATGAGAGACGTCAAAGAAGCAGACGAAGAACTAGATGATGATGCTGGAGAAGTATGAACAGAAAATGACGGTGTCTCTGGAGGTGTTTGTGCGGAAGATGCCCAAACATTTGAGCTTTGTTCTGTAGATGAAGGGCTAGAGCCAGAATAAGCAAGATCTAGGCCTGATGGAGGCAATTGGGCAGACACAGGGTTCTGAACAGGAGTGGCAGCAGTAAATTGTTGCTCGTTGAAATGCAGCAACGGCGGCGGTGGCGCGATAAGCCGGACAAAGGGGGTGAAATCCTGGTCCGGCAGGTAAAGACTAAGCTTATTCAGGCTAGGCATCAGGAGGCGTTGCAGGACACGACAAAGATAATCTGGATCCAGGTCGGTCAAGCTCAGCTCCCACAAGGAGTCGAGCAGGACGCGGCTCTTGTCTTGGTTGTCGAAGCAGGCCTGTTTGGCTTTTCCCTTGCCATTGTACTTGCCCACCGTGTCTTCCGCGTGTGTGGAAATAGAACTGGAGTAGTCATGCGTTGTCCAGGCAAGGTCTTCGGTGCCGTTCTCCGCCCTCGGGCCAGAATAGTGGAGGAATAAGCGTTGGAGGCGGGGACTAAGGCGGAGCATTCTGTCCCAGTA
>Ga0153953_1000174_pt1 | contig 20208 bp, 27 predicted proteins | sample TSNJ037MetaG_FD_104718 | JGI IMG/M metagenome (GOLD analysis project Ga0153953, IMG submission 104718) | Attine ant fungus gardens microbial communities from New Jersey, USA - TSNJ037 MetaG | ecosystem: Host-associated > Fungi > Mycelium > Unclassified | place: USA: New Jersey, Wharton State...
CTACTAACGAGACAACATTTTTAGGAGGGTACGAGAAGGTGACAGGGGTTGATAAAGTACGAGTATGTTCATGAAGGTAAGTGGTGAGTCCATGTACACCCATTCTTCCGTAGGGCAAGGAGGAAGGCGAAAAATTCCGGCAGACATCATTCCGTCATGCCATGTGACACGTAGACTCCCATTGAAAAAGGAGACATTGAAGACAAATATATTAATTGATGTAGGCCACAATTGTGTGTGGCAACATGGCCGAGTGGTCTAAGGCACTGGAATTAGGAGATTTTCTGAATCCAATCCAGTCTCAACTTGAGGCAAGGGTTCGAACCCCTTTGTTGTCATGAGCTTTTTCCTTCAGAATTCATCGAAGTCAAATAATGTGCTTTCTTGGTGCTAGAGGCAGTAAGATCGTACCGTAGATTTGACCGAGTACTATAATTGCCATTGAGTTATCAGGCATGATTTTCCTCTCCACAAATGGCTTAGTAAGCATCATTCATTGTTATTCATTGTTATATTGAAGACCTAACTATGCGTACAAATGTGTATGAGACAAACATGGCACAATTCTACTTGAACTGACTCTTTCTGATACTCTTGATCTCCTTGTAATAGCGTGATGGATTGTCAGTCTAATCCTCGTTGTGTTCTTAGGGTCGTAAGCAGCGGCGGGGAGCCGGCCAATATCCGTGATATATTCACCAACGCAGGAGAGATGTACGTGCCGACTCGTCGTGAACATAGAACAAGCACTTGGCTCTTGGTGCAATGTTCTGGGGAAATATTTGTTTTGATTGAATCAGATTCTGCAGACCACAGCTATTCCCATATACCAATAGGATAGGGCAGCACTACTACTTTGTCGAATTCCAACACCGAAAAAGTGCCGAGCGTGCGCTGCGTCTCCAGCTCGGCTCATCAGAAGGTCTACGCCTGTATCCGTTAAATGGTCTCTTCTTAGAACAATTTCATTCATGCAAAGCCCGCGGAGCATCTCATCAGTTTTCTACTATCAGAGACTGCCATCCAACATGGGCTGATCCGCGACGAGATCGTTGCGACTTTCCAGTCCAGAAACGACCTTCATGTACACATCCATATGGACTCAATACGCTAGAACCACCACAGTCAGATCAAGACGATCGCTCGCATAATTCCAGCTGGACTCCAGGTGGCGACCCCACGTCATACTCTGCGCATACATCCCAAATGTACGTGGGTACCCCGATCGGTATGAGAAAAAATCTTTCTCGAACTCCTTCTCTACCATATTCTCTGGAAACACGTCTCGTTTTTGAGATACAGGGACGAAAGCAAGTATATGACCTCTCTCAGGATTCAGGCCTGAATCCGGAATCAATTATCGAGTTGTTGAGACTCTCCAAGAGCGAGCGAGGCAACTGGATGATGGCAGGTGCCTATTTTCGGCGCAGAGGAAACCCTCGGGCAGCCTTACAAGTTGTAGCCACAATGGTGCAAGGTGTGTCCCCAGTCCAAGAGAAGGACCGTATTATCATTGAAAAGGACTCTCAGTCATGCTCGATCACGGTTACAACTTGGATAACTTGAAGGCAGCATTTCCGCTTCTTGCAGCCTGCGAACTCGACTTGGCTAGACTTTCCCGAAATGTTTGTGATGAAAAAGGATATAATGACCACCTTGAAAACGCCAAATCATGGCTGCAGATGATTTATGGAGTAGATGCCCCTGCAGTTAAGTTAGCCGCACACAATGCCTTCTCATCGCACACGATTCCTCAGCCTTCTGGGACCCAATTTCATGGAAAGGAAAGCCGATCATTGAAGAGATATGACCCTATGACGAAGGCTGGCCGGACGCTCTCGGCAGGCGGAAATTCCAGAGGATCTCACCGCCTCATTGCAAGGAAGAGTCTGCTTGAGGCTCCACTTGGCAGGGAGTATGATCAGGAATACAGGAAATTTTGATTGATTGCGACCCAGATCAATATTTTATTTGTACCTAGCTGTGTTTGATCATTCTCTTCGGCCCGAACTCATAGTTATACAGTTTTCGGCAAATACCGTATCCTCTGAACTTTGATGTGTCGAATGTAACACGGACAAATATACGCGCAACGGCAGGAGTCAGCGTCTAACAAAGTCCCCGAGGTATTCACGCCAAGAATAAAGAATGGCAGTCTCTACACTTCCCAAGGATGTCTCAAAACTCGGTCAAGAGGTCAAGCTTTTTGGAAAATGGGACACTCAGGAGTGAGTTGCAGTGTTTTAATGGGAAGTAATTCTAATAACATTAAACAGAGTTGATGTAAAGGATATCTCGCTAGCTGACTACATCCAAACTCGTCATGCTGTCTATCTTCCTCATACTGCTGGACGTTATGCCAAGAAACAATTCAAGAAGGCACAGATGCCTATTGTCGAACGATTGGTAGATAGGTGCGCTATTGCAGCTGGATTATATCGCACTGTATTGATATCCTAACTTTTATTTAGCTTGATGATGAAGGGCCGTAACAATGGGAAGAAGCTTTTGGCTGTCCGCATTGTTGCTCATGCCTTTGAAATCATCCATCTACTCACAGACCAGAATCCCATTCAGGTTCGCAATTCTGGAACGTCTAAACTGGAAAAATGATTGAATCTCCTTGCCGAACCCAGGTTCTCGTCGATGCCATTGTCAATACTGGTCCCCGTGAAGACTCTACTCGTATTGGTTCGCAAGGGACTGTTCGTCGTCAAGCTGTCGATGTGTCACCGCTTCGCCGAGTCAACCAAGCTATTGCTCTCATTACCATTGGTGTATGTAGAATCTCCTTTTTGAGGTGTAGTGAATGTGGGGATGACCTGGTTTGAATAGACCCGTGAATCTGCTTTCCGCAATGTCAAGTCGATTGCTGAGTGCCTTGCTGATGAACTCATCAATGCCGCCAAGGGTTCATCCAACTCGTATGCGATCAAGGTCTGTTTCATAACGAAATATTTATATTAATATCATTCGAATTTATGTGTTTGCAGAAAAAAGACGAACTCGAGCGTGTTGCCAAATCCAACCGGTGAAATAGAAAAAAACTCTTACTCCTTTCATCCATCAGGTGTGGAGGGAGCGAACAAGGATTCAGAACTTGTCCTTGGTGGCGGGTTTCCCTTTTTCGTTGACACTACTCTGTCTTTGCTATGTTTGCCTTCACCGCACTTGAATTTCTTTTGTGTCTCTCTATGCTCATGCATACAAGTTTGTCATACATGTATTGCTACCCTCAAGCTGCGTGAGGTATTGTATGGATTCGCCTGAGGATCAGGGATTGCCTTGTTAATCTTCAGGAACGGCCGTCTATCTTTACAATGATCTGCCAGGCGATTTGGGGTGTACCCCATCCGTAACTGAATATATTAGGAATCATCTGAACTGGTAGTGGAACATTGAAACAAAAAGAACAAAAAGAACAGCAGTAGCTTTCCCATTTCCGGTCGTAGAACGTCATTTCTTAATGATCAGTGATCAGAAGTCAATGCTGGTTGGGGTCATGCATGTAATGCATGCATATTGGCCACAAGGAAGGCATTGTTTTGTAGTAGTATCATATGCACACTTCGAAAGAAGAATAATCGCAGGGACCTGTAATGAATGTTCTGCCTTGTTCCGATATTGTGGGCTCTCTCTCCGGTCGCCGGTGTCACGCAGGGCATGTGACGATCTAATTCGGGAATCGATCCCGGTAAGTTAGATAGAAACAATTGATGATCACGCATCATACATGAGCAGAGTAAGAGTGGAGTAAGACATTGACAAGAGTGGCAGGCTTCATATGACTGCAAAAGGTCTGCAAAACGATTGAGTGCTAGTCAAAGTATGATACGTCGTTTTCTTTCTTTTCCTCGTGGAAAGGAATGGCGATCATGGTTATTGGCATTTTCTGTTTTTGTTTCTGCTTTTGATGTTGATATTTTATTGATGATGAAACGAAATGATCAGACGGCGAGAATGATTACACGGCAGATAACGACGAAGATGAAGACATGATAAATGGATAAATGAATTGATCATGAATGACAAACAACATATAAATACAACAACTCTTGGGTGCCCATTTTCCTTGCATGATTGAGCGTACTTCATTTATCATCTTGAGAAGACCAGATCAGGAAATCCTCAAGTCGTCACCACTCACCGATCCATAAAACAATGACAACAACAACAAAAGGAAAAAGGACCGCGGACTTGTTCAGTCACCATCATAATCATCATCTCATCTCCATCATCTGCCAGAAAGAGGTACCAAAAACACACACACATCAAATGTATCGTCAAGTTTGCTTCCTGAAACCTCGGACCTTTTCGTTTGTATTCATTCGTAGAGAGAGAAGGAGAGAAGGCAAATGTACGTGATATTTGGGAAAACAGAAGAGGGTAGAGGGAGCAGGAAGTAACGGAGGTATACATCTCCCGATAGATCTTTTTCTTCCACATGAGTATGGAGAGATGAATTGGGTGGAATGTACGTATGTATATATACATGTATATATTACTATAGCGAACAGGTTCCATTCCGGAGATCGGAAGGCAGTACCTCGGAACTGGCTTCCTGTATATACACCGAAAATAAAAAACCGCCAAGAATACGATTGACATCCCGACACAGATGGACGGTAAGAAATCACCACGCCAACCAAGGAGACACTTATACTTTGAGACTCCCGAATCGGCGGTCATCGGCAGCAACAACTTCCGGAGCGGTTATAGCACCACCGCCACTGCCAACAGCTTGTCATAGATAAATATTATTTCAGGGGTACTCAGCGCTGTTCGGCTCCTGATAATTCCAAGAAATTAAGCACAATGCTTATTTTTCCAAGTGGGCACAACTACAAATTCAGAAACCAATTATTGGAAATCCACAACCGTAAAACTGAACAAATGTCCGAATGTACAAAAAGGATTTAAAATCTTAAAATGGGAGCACATGGTCGAAGATAACCAGGTGGGAATATGTGTGGATAAACAACTTCGAAAGCAGGTTAAACAAGAATACTAGGGGAAATGCTAGGGGAAATGCTGTGGTGATAGTGAATGCAAGCGATGGATAACCAAACAATAGAAATTAGGGAGCAGGTCTGGTAGTAAATCACAATGGCTGGTATACACAATAGGGGGTGAGAGTGGGAATATGAAAAGGGACATTTTGTTTGCGTCTAAAGATACAAATTGCTTTCCCAAAGTATCCAAACAGTGGCAGCCATTGCAACACCCCAGAGTCAAAAGATTAAACCATGAGACTGAGGTAGCGGGGCACTACGGCGAAATCGGGTAGGGTTTAGACTTAATTGGAAAGATGTTCACTTTAGTTAGTCCGGAAGGCGCGTGGTATGACGCTTGCTGGGGGCCGTGGCGGATATAGAGTGGGGCTGCCGAAGTAAGCCTCCAGTTTGAAAATGGACGGATGGGGTAGATTCTATCGCGGGGCGAGAGCAGACGGTAGAGGATGAAGCCGTTGGGAGGATTTAGGGGCGTCGTTTGGCTTTGGAACGACACCCTGAAGACCTTTATAACCATATCGTTTGCCAAATTCTAGAATCATGGCCTTAGCCATAAGACACACCCAGCCCAAACCCCCTCCAGTGATGAGCTGACCGGGCCAGAATAATTCGCCCTCCTCGTCCTCCAAGTCGGGCTCATGCTCTTCTGTTGGAGTGAGGGTGCTGTAAACCATCCTGGAAAAGGTAGTCGGGAAATGTCGAGCCAAGGTGGCAAGATTCAACAGTTTTTGGGAGTTGGACATTGATGAAGTGGTTGATCGATAAGTAGCAGTGAGATCTTTGAGATTAGCGATCATGGTAACATCAATGGGCTCAGAAACCTTGGCAGCAGCCTCAAGATAGGAGGGAGGAGGAGGAGCCCCGCTCTCACGGACTCTACGAGGAAGGAGAGGGATGAAGGAAGGCTGCTGACGGGAGGGCTGCGGAGGTGGATTCTGAGAAGGTCCCGGAAGACGAGAGTCTGTGTTGGGAGCAACACCATCGCGGCTAGCGGGAGTGGAGTTGGCACTGTTGGTGGGAGCAATGCTGGCAGGAGAGGGGAGCATAGGAGGAGTGGAGTGTGACTTTGAAGGGAGGAGAGAGGGGTTAGCAGCGGTGAGCTCGGCATCCTGGATAGCGGCTTCTATTTTTGCTTTAGCTTGTTCGGAGATCCTGTCTATTCCTTGATCGAGCTCTTGGCCGAAGGTATGGGACATTTTCCTTGCGTCAATGAAGGATTCGATCATGTAGCTGTTAGAGATGTGAGAGACAGAGAGCAATGGAGGACGAGTAAGACTCACATGAGACCGATAAAGGTCTTCTCAGCCTCATCGATGGCATTTTCCTGGGCGAGCCACTTGTCCCTGCACCAGGAAAGGAAAGCAGCGATGGTGGTCCATGAAACTTTGAAGCAGGTCTTGCGGGGGTAGTCTTTGTTCCAGAGGGCGTAGGTGAAGCAGACGAGAGCATCAAGAAGCTCGATTCTGGCGATGAGGCCGCCATACTTGTGATAGAGAGATTTGGGGGGAGGGGGATCGGCAAGGGGCCGGTATTCTTTGTGGGTGGGAGGGTAGGTGGACCAGAAGCGGGTGTCTCCAGAGTATTTGAGAGTGCGGCCAGCAGCGTAGTACTTGTCATGGAGCTCGTCAAAATGGGATATTGGGAGATGGCCGCGCTTTGGACGGCGGACGGGGACGGGATGAATCGGGGAAATGTCGTCAGTGAGCTCGCCATCCTCGTGAGCGTCTGTGCGAAGACGCTTTGGGGGATCTGGGGGCTGGAGAGTGTCGAGAGATTTACGCTTGAGGGATGGGTTTGGGTTGAGGGGGGCGGGAAGGGCGGCGAGGAGCTGTTGGGGAGTGAGCGGGTGAGTGGGCGGAAAGCAGATGGATTACCGCTAGAGAGCGTTGGAGAGAGGAGCGACGATAGCTGGAGGACGTCGGTCAGCAGCGGCGCACGGACCAGATAGCAGACTCACCGTTTAGCACCCATGGTGGCAAGACGAAACAAGGCCGAGTCACGCGTCACCCTCCCTCTCCGCTGCCGGGCCGCACGCCGTCCGATCCCGGAACCACCCGCTCCGCTCTTTGCAGGCACCCAAGCTCTGTGATGGGGTTCTCACGTGTCCAGTCGCGTCCTATATATATGTGGGTAGCTATACACGCTACGCGATCGATACAATAAATACTAGCGAATCAATAATATATTGTACATTTCCATTCCATCCTCATTAGTCTGGTCATGGTCTTCGTCTTACTTTCTGTCGGCTCTGTTTATTCTTTGTCTCTTTCTCTGCGACCATCTTCATAGCCTCCACACGATTTCGAGACGCCCGCCCCCGCGTGACAATCCCCTCATCGTCCTCAGTCGCAGCATCACTGCGCTTCACAGGTCCTGTCCCATCCACTACCGTAGTTGCTGAATGCACAGACGTAGACCGCCTACTGTTCGACACCACCGCCGTTTGTGACGATGTATATGAGATCGATCGGGTGCTCGAATGAGACGAGCCCGGCTCTGCACAGGACAGGGACGATGATCGCGAACAACTCGAGCTGCTCTGCGATCCATCTCCCTTGTGCTTTCTTGTCGACATTCTCATCTCCTCTAGACTTTCTGCTGCCGCAACATTCTCGTGGGAAATACCCTCTGCCCATGAGGATTTCTCCACTTCGTAAGGGGGTGCCATCTCTGGAGAGCCTTTCTCCGATGACATTGAGTTATCAATGGGCTTGGTTCTGACTTTCTTCTTTGCAGGTTCCTCGACTATTTCGTCCTCCTCGGGCTCAGGGCTCTTGGAAGGCTCCCGAAGAGCCCCAGGAACCCCTCTGCGCTTTCTCAGATTCAGAACCTTTGGTACAGCTGTCATCTTCTGCGGTACCAGCTTTGAGTACCAGCTCTGACATTCATAGCTCTGTCGGTGGCTGGATCCGTGGTGGTTGGCCAGGATGTAAAGGTACTCACTCGATCCGTTCCATGCAACACGTGTACGGATGAGAGGAGGTTGGTGAACTACAACACGATTGAGTGCTTTTCCCGGTCAAAGATCAAAGAAAAGTAGGTGCTCACGAGCGATACGTGTGACGACTTCAGCCGTCTGGTGCTTTTTCTCGTCGCTCCAGAATATCCAATGAGCCGCATCGTTCGGCTTGTAAAAGACATCGAGAGCTGCAAGGCTAAATACAATCTCGTTCGGTGCCACGGGTTGTTTCAAGGTGGCGCGGGCCTCTTTGAGGAGCTGCTGCACAGCTGGATAGGCGGATGAGAAAACTCGATCTTTCCCATCCGACCATACTCCAGGAGATATCTGTGTTCTAGCAGGGACTGATGTTGGATACTTAGTGCTGGAGAGATAATCTCTGCGTTCGCCTCTGCACGGAGCGAAAGGAGAATAAGATGTCATTCTCCGAGGGTCGGTCTGCATGGTTGTGAGGGACTTGAGATGATGGACAAAAATGTCTATGAAATAAATAAGTTCCGAGGGTAGATCCACAATGGGTGGCTTCGCACGCGGGAAGAGCGGAGCAGCTCGCAAATGACCAGGTATGTGGCAGATGAAGAGAGAGAGAGGAAGGAAGTATGGGAGAGAGAATGAGGAAGGTCGATGTGGTGGATGAAGAGGGAGGGAGATGTGGGAAGAAATACAAAGTGACAGGTTTGTGTCAAAACACAGGTTGAACTCAGCTCACAGTGCGCACTCGATACTTACAGGCGCACTTCCTCTTTTGGATTTCAAAGCTCGGCTTCATTCCCGTGGGAACACCCCATCCCATCTGCCTCTGCAGCAGCCTTTGTTTATCCAGCTCATGTACTGCCATACTCCTAACAGGACTCTGTCATTGCAAGCAAAGATCATGCACAGATCACCTAATCTAGTCTGAGATCTAGCACTGTGCCGATCTGGTTATTTCTGATACATAATCAGGCCATTCACAAGTCACATTTCTTGCACTCCAGTCTCTTGCAAGCAGACGGGCTCATGTGTATGGTGCGTATGCATCTTCGAGTATCAGAAGCCAATAGCTCCTAGCATCACGATGAACTAGCGGGCTCACACGGGTCACGCGGCAGCCGCTTGCTGATGGTTCGATGTGCAGTGCAAGTCCAGCAATTCATCGTGGTACTCGAGCTTGTTCGTTTCTCAGACAGAATACTATTAGGCATATTAGGCAGCAATGGAAGTATACAATTCCATTTTCCATCTTCTCAATTCCCACTGTCATACGGCCATCAACCAAATCCCCACGGGAAAGCACCTAATTACTTACCCGTCCTTGACCCCCTTTTTCTAACCCATCCCCAGAAGACTGTCTTACCCTAATGACCCTCACAACTCCTTTTCCAAAAATGCTTTGTACTCTGTGATATTCAGAGTATCATCGGGTGTGACCAGAACAGCGTGAAGTATGATACGAGGATCTATCACTTGTTTTCGTTCAGGGGCAAATGGTATCGAGGGCACAGTCTGTATCAATGTCAATACCCCAGCCAAAAATCCAATTTTCATAAACAAAAAAGCATATTAAAAAATCTTGGCAATAAGAACACTCACTTCACTTATTTCCAGATAACCGAGCACGACCAACTGACACAAATGTTCTCGCACCCATGTCGAACTGGGAGTAGCACAAAGCGAAACATCCACCAAAATCCCTCGGTCACCATCTACAAGTGCTAGGAGACCCGACACGGGTTCATACCATGACATCCTACATCGCCGACCACGAGGTGATGGAGACTTCCTTTTTAGAAAAAAACGCTCAACTACAGCATCAGAAGAAAGAGTGACCTACCTACCCACCAACCGCAACTTCTTCCCCACCATGCTCAGATCGACTTTGTCCAGTATTACAGGAGTCCCGTGTTCAGGTAAAGGCATATATATCTATATCTATATATATATATTAAGTGACGTCGTCAGGATACACCAACTAACCTGGGGTTTGAAACTATATACTCGTTGAGCACCTTCTGAATTAGGAACGTGGCACAGGGTTTTCGATTTATCTGATTGACGACACGTGTCGCGATCGATCGCATTAAGATTAGATGACCAATCCAACTGCTTCCGATTCATTGGCACGTTGTCATGTATTGTATCCAGATTCCGGTGCAAACAAAATTCAAGGTCGCCTCTGAACAGGAGCTTAGAATGCCACACACACATACAGAAAGAGAGAGAAACCAGCTCTCTCATATAGATGGTATCAGTAAGATAGCTAGCTACATTAATAACAACTGTAAGAGAACGGAAGATTAAGGGTGTAGTGAGACGTGAAACCTATCCTCCACAAAGATCAAACTCAATAACGATCCATTGAGTCTTTCCCCTCTCCCCAAGTCAAGAATCGCGTTCCGAATTGCTCCTCTTCCTCGATTTTCTTTCCGCATCGCGCAGCGTAACACGTACACCATACTTGGCCAAGCTCTGCAAATCCACATTGAACACAGTCCACGTCAGACATTTCAATCCCAGAAAAAAATCAACCACAAAAACAAAAACAAAAGTCAGCAACGGCCTTATAGGAGATGAAAAACAAAGCACGCACTCGAGTCAAATCAGTAGACGGCTCCAGACCAGGAAATTCTCTAGTGGAATAAACTCTGAACGGCCCTCCATACAGTTCCGCCAGGATAGGTTGCTCTTGACCACCAGGCACAGCCGAAAAAATATCAAAAGCTCGGTACCTGAAAATAAATGTACCCTCCCGTTGAACCGCCAGATCCTGATCCAACCACAAACCAGATCAGTTCGGTGTTCCACAGAAATGAGGGAAAAACAAAAAAAAGAAGTTGGAAAAAGTAGCCAAAGAGCGTAGTCAGGTCCAGAATGGAACAGCGTGAAATAGGGGGGTGAAAAAATCGTCCAAGGACGAAACATGATAAGCAAAACACATGAAATAGACTCATGAGTCTTCAATCATTTCGGGGGAAGACAACATAAAAAGAATAGTCGTACCCCAAAGACAAATACCAAACACTTCTTGCCCTTGTAGTCAATCAGGGTAGGTTCCACGAATCTCTCCCCCACTAACGCAGGAGTCAGCTTAGAGGACTCCGTGACAAGATGGTTTCCTATCCTCAAAACGATATCGGAAGGCGGTTCAGCCTCGTTCAGTTGACTGAGCATGGGTTGTCTACGGGGGATCTGGAAGGGGGAAATACGTGGGGGAGCTACACTACCCTCTGCACTGGGCGTGGTGAACGGGTGCAACGGGAAATATGTGTATGTGTTCTCTCCTGTGTTCTCTGGTGCCAGATAATTCAGTTTTAAGGCTCCAGAGCTAGTCAGCTCAAAAGGCGGTGAAAATTGAGTCGAGGACACTCGGGATGTGCGCAACTGTACATTTCGGACGCCGGGAGAGGAAGAGGCTGACGAAGATGCTTGAGATGGGGTATTAACTCCGAAATCAGGAATGTGAGAGGCTGCCGGCGAAGTTGGCACAGGTATATTACTATCTAAAATCTTGTCGGGAACTGGAAAGAGATCAACACTGCACAGCATGCCAAGGTTGTGGATTTCCCTATCAATGATATCAATACCGAACTATGAAGGCGGGCGAGGTTGCTTACTCATAATTGTTCACCTCCCTCTCCCAGCTCTTGTCCGTTCCAGGATTCACAATGTAAAAGAATCGAAGGAGTATAGCTGGAGGTGGATCAATGGGCCGGCGATCTACCTTGGCGTACCTGGTGTTAGACGCGGACGAATTTCAGCACACCTGGAACAGAGCTCAGGAACTAGAAAAAACAAACTTTCGTCCTGAATTCGCCTTCTGCAGTTCTTTAAGTTCGACGCGAATGGTATTCCCCGCAAACTGGCCAGTTGTAAAGGTAATGGGTAGGCCTGGCTGACTCAGAGATGCACCCTCCTTCGCTCCGAGTCTATGGTGCCGATCTTGATATTGGGTTTGAAAAGCCATATTCGACAATTGTTATCGGGGAACCAGTCAGTCGTCAAGCCCACTATACGCTAGAAGAAGCAGCGAAGACGCTCAGAAGAAGTTCAAGTTTCGTTGAACGGGCGGCAGGTGGATCGACGAGGGGGAGGGAGCAGTTGGCTTAGGCTTATCAGCCAAGAGACACAAAAATTAACCCAGGGTTACAGAACACCCTCCACTCACCTACATTCTATATACCTCAATTGTTGCTGCCTTGGTCCACTTCCCGTGGTAGCAATGCCCAGACAACGGGTCGATCCGTACATGTTGAGATAGGCTCCGGATATCTGTGCCGGTGGAGGAGCGAACATTATTTGTGGACTTCAAAAAAAACTTTGTTAAAGTCAAAAATAGAAGGGCACTGCGTGTGTGTATGACCTATCGATGTTCCAGGGTTAGACGTACGAACCTCAACAAGCTTTGGACCTTGTGGGCCAACGAAGAAACCATGAGCTTCGCATTAGAAAGAGCTTAACGTACTCAGCCAAGAGGCCTGTAGAGAAGGCTGCGAACTATTTATACCATTTTGATGCTCTAGTGGAAGTATCAAGCGGGAAAGTAAGTAACCTATTGGCGCTTCACGAATGGGCCTGAGGTCATCAGCAGAAACCATGCCTCTTACAGAGTGCATATGAAAGCCATTGGATGATCCGTTAAGTGGGACATGCGCAAGACACGAACATCACGAATACTTGCCAAACACAGCACACGACCATCAGGAAGTGATAGCACAACGAAACGATGTTGGGGATCCGTTCGCATCTGAGAATGAGCCGGCGAGTGACAATTTTTTCTGATGCAACTGTTGAGTAAATCTGAATAATATGTAGCCATCGCCAATAAAAAAGTGGGTTCGGCATGAATCATGATCCGTTGAGAAATTGGTTCAGGAAGCTTCAACATTTTGTTAAGCTAGTAGAATACAACGCGCACTGGTACAATGGCTGCAGGGATGACTGGTGAAAATGCTGTGTGCTGTGAGACGTGGATTGGATCAATGAAAATAAATTAGAAGGGCTAAGATTGAGATAGGAAGGTGTCAGATGGACTAAGATTGAGATAGGAAGGTGCATCTGAGTGTGCAGAGCACTTAAACTTGATGTCGTCATATATCGAACCTGCGAACAACGAGGTTATCTTTCTGAGCTATGATAAGCCTCCTTTCATCAAACGAAACAGATCCTCTGATGAATTCGGCAGTCGGTCCAAAGTCAACTGCGGAGTCTAAATTTGCGGCAGCAACCTCAGCGCCCGTCCCCGCCTCCAGGTCCCACACCCAAACACTTCCATTAAGACTCAAGCTGACACAGCGCCCATCAGAAAGACTGAGGGCAATGACAGTGCCAGTCTGACCGTGCAGGGTACGCACAAAACTAAGTCTTGGGGGAGAAGATGATATGGAATTCTTTTTGGGGAAAACCAATCGATAAAGCTGCAAGCTTGTCGGAGAATTTAGCAATGGAACAGTCGCTGGGTTCATCTGACTGTAAGGATCGTCGGTTTCGGACATGGGTATAGGGCACAACAGACTGGAAGCTGGTTCTGGTGAGAATAAACGGACGTCCGGGCCCGTAAGTTGATCACCAGGCGCAAGGATTACCCATTTTCCGTCTGATTGAATGTCCGCAACACGGATAACCTTGCGACTCCATTGCTCTCGCATGATACGAAGTTGCTGTTCATCAACCCACCCAAAGGGGATATCTATGGCACGTGTAGTGCGAGCGCTTAATACAATCAAGGTTTGTGATTCCGGTGAGGGAGGAAGTGCAGAGGAGATGTCTTGTCGAACAGAATCAGGGGCAGATTCTATCATCATAGTAGCCCTGGAAATCATCAACTCTGTCGCACCTGCGGTCCAATGATGTGGGTAAACGGGAATTGCGTAAGCCAGGACAAGCTTGTAGATATTTGGCGATGGTGCGGATAACACCAAAGAGACGGGTGGAAATGATGTAAAGGAAGACAAAGTTTGTCTTAGCTTTGCAGTGTTGGACCGAACATCGTATATCGAAAGTTTGAAGTCTTGAGAAAGTGTGACCAGCAAGGGGTGATGATAAACAGCTTGGGTCACTGGACTCAGGCGAGTACCAGACACAGAGGTACGGAACAGTAAGGTGCTAGAGAGGGGATTGCGTTGAAATTGATGACACAGTAATTCTCCGGTGGATAAAAACAAGAGAACTCTGGACTGGTCGACTCTTGGAATGGATTGATCGTTTACCAATGACGTTATGTGGCAAAAAATGGCATCCTTTGGCCTGCAGACGATTGAACAAGACTCGGTGGAATCAGTGACGTAGACAATGGGTCCATATGAAGGTCGTGAAGAAACCATGAGAATTAAGGTGCCGGTAAGTAACAAATGGTGTTTGAAAGTTTCGAAGGTACTTGAAGATTGAGAAGTGTCCAAACGGAATGGATAGGGGAATTCTTCGACGGAACACCGCCCTGAAGAGGGCTCATGTCAGGAACCTATAGAGTAGAAGTTGCGACAGCAAACCTTTTCGCCAGTTGGAACTGACACGAAACATCCATTTCCAGTCTTTGTAGGCCGAGTCCTCAGGTCTGGCTCTTGAGGGGAGAGATTTGACTTCTCTACCGTCAGACCGAACAGACGGTCCTCTAGCTCCGCGCAGACGAGGTTTTCCAAAAGTTAGGATATAATGATTTTTCCAAAGTTGGTTGTCAAGCGCAAGTCGGGCCCAATTCTTATTAATTAACTGTGTGACACAGAGGTCAACCCAGGAGAGATGTGAAAGAATGGAAAGAACGAGTTCATCAGAGAGGACATCTACGATCGGGATGCCTTTCTGCTGGGGACTTGGGTGAATTGTATGAAGACGTTTGGGTGGAGGAAAATTATGTGGGGTGAGGCCGCGCTTGGACATAGAAGCAGGAGAGTAAGATTTATTCGTTAAAGTTCTCACCCTTGTTTTTCGCCCTCATGGCGCCCTCGCGTGGCCCCCAAACCCTGGCACGGACTGTTCATGCTACTCTCAGCAGCCATAAAGGACCGGTCAATGTCGCCCGTTATTCCAAGGGCTCGGCAAAATATATCCTGACTGGTGGCCAGGACAGAACTGTCCGCCTTTGGAATGCCAGTCTCGGCACTGAAATCAAAACTTTTACTGCACACGGCTATGAAGTCCTCTCCATCACTGTGTATGGATTTATCTATTTCATATTATCCACATTTCAAATTGAAGACTTCTGTAAACCCTAGTTCCAATGACAACGCCAAGTTTGCATCATCTGGAGGAGATAGATCCGTGTTCCTGTGGGACGTGGCCACTGCAACAACGACACGAAGACTATCCGGTCATATGGGTAAAATACACGTCGTAGAATTCAATGAAGATGCTAGTGTAGTGGCAAGTGGTGTGCCACGTTCCTTCTAATGTCGCGTGTAGAATTAATTCATCCCCAAGGTTCATTCGATGCCACTGTTAAGCTATGGGATCTCCGGTGAGTGTCATGAACTGTATGATGTGACAGGACCCCTGACGAAGGATACCAGAGCTCACAACCGCTCACCGATCCAGACGCTGGAAGATGCCAAAGACACCGTCCAAACTTTGTATGTTGGGTCGTCCTCGGTTATTACTGGCTCGGTTGACGGATTCATCCGCACTTATGATCTTCGGAAGGGAGAATTACGGTCTGACTTCATTGGACGTGAGAGGGCCAGGCTCGATTTTGCTTTACAATCAATCATGACAAATATTAGACCCTGTAACCTCCGCTGTGCCTACCCAGGACGGACAAACTCTTCTCGTTACCTCCCTCGACGGTCATATTCGGTTAATGGATATGTCAACAGGCAAAATGCTGAACGATTTTACTGGACACACGAACAATTCATATCGGTGTCGTGCATGTTTCGGGCGTGCTGAAGACAGTGTCGTCTGTGGCGATGAGAAAGGAATGGTCTGGGCATGGGACCTCCTTGCTGTAGGTTTACATTTACCTCTGCTGCACATTTTTTTGATTTTGAGAAGGCTAAACCCCTTGACCCCAATCCTCCTCCGAAAGCTCATTCAAAAGTGATCACCTGGACAGAGCACCATCCGTCTGACTCAAATGAAATGATTACTTCTAGCGCCGATGGCACAGCTAAAGTTTGGAGAAACCCTGCTCAGGACTAGGCATGATGTCTCGATACAATCACTCGATTTGTCCGATGCACTCTCGAATCTAATTCTGTGGGTTTCCTAAAACAGGATGTTCGGTCTATATACCAGCTGTGTAATGACACCATTGCGGAACCATGTGGGTTATATTCATATACAACAGTACAGGAAGCTCGGTACCAAATATCGTAGGGAGTTATCACCGTTTGGCTTGCATCTGAGCCTCTACATTTGTGTCAGTGCTTGTTCAAATTGAATTGAACGTACTCATACCTCTCCTTGTGGCATCTTCCAGTAGCTGCGTGTCTACATGCTCAGCCGGTAGCTGCACGTACCGTACGACTGATCCACGTATGAAACAATTTTTTACAGCCATCTGTAATGTTAATAATAGTCAGATGATATCCATAATGTCATAGTGATACATGCCATGTGAGGATATCGGGCTTCGTCCGAGACCTTGATATTATCTAGACGAATATTGAGGAATCTGCAACGAGATGACTCGCATGATTGTCCGCAAAATCGACGCTTGTGGAGCGGCTCACATACTGGTCAACCGATTTCAGCACACCCGTGATCGATAGGTCATTTTTGAGCTCGACAGTCACTGTCTGGTCTGTCAGTGTTTTGAAGACTGAAAAAATAAGCTATAACATAAATCAGGATGAAGGAAAATGTCATTGGGCGCATAGCTGTACTCACCATGTTGTTTAGACTTGTTGGATTATTGGCGGAAACTCCTTCTAGCTGTTTGCTTGTATTTGGTCATAGTCAAACCTAAGGACCGGCTGCCAAAAAACTCCAGATCATCAGCCTAGCATGTTCGTTGGACTCGTTTTGTCTATCTCTAGCACCTCGGAGATGTACTTGCGACTAATACTGACGGTCTACCCCAAGCTATGCTTAATAAGACATTCATAACTCAAGTGAATTTCAACTCCGAGGACATGAGCACTCGAATCTATACTACTGCCAATACATGCTTATTATATGTACAAACCGAGAAGTAAATGTCATCTTCCAGCAGCCACAATCATCAAAGATGCTAGATAAAGCGATGCTAGCCTTGTTAGCGGACCGGATTGAGTTTGACAACGGATTCGATATCCAATGATTTTTCCTTTATTACTAGCAGCCGGAAGCGTCGGATCGAGGGAAGGTTCGACTTCGTGGAATGGAACATGTTCATCGCCCATCATCATCAGCAGAATTACTATTGAACTCGACCAGATAAAAAATGATAGGGACGTGATTCTGAGTAGTAAATAACGAAGACCTGGATCGTGTTTACACTGGGTCCGGTTCTGTGCTTCAGTGGCCGCGCCTACGAAAGATGGAAAGTCCTGCAGGGCAGCAGAGCAGGCTAGAATAAGTGAAAACGAGGTGGCAATTCAGGTTCGAGCGTTAGGGAACTTTGAGCCTACGAACTGATATCTAATCGTATCGACATCCTGTCCATATTATAACAGATCTTGTCTCTGAAAACACAGGAACTAAAATAGATGGCTCTTAGGAGAGCATTGGAGAATGCACAGGAGTGTGGGGTAGGGTGTTAAGTTGTCTCGAGTAATGTTAGCAGACCGGATGCAAAATGACTGGTTGTGCATTTGTGGGACTGTGGAGAAAAGAGTTTCAGGTCCAGTGGGGTAGAGGTTATGTGACGTGAAAAAGATATCAGAATGACAGGTACAAAATCAAGACAAGAGCAGAGTGCAACAATAACTATTTGGGTCCATTAAGTTCTTAAGGATGATTCATGCTAGAAGGACCTGTCAGGGGTAGGGTGTATTTTTGGGTCAAGTCCTTGAGTTCATGACACTCAGTTATGGATCTATATCAAGACTCAGTGGGGTCATTGCCTCTAGAAGTCAATACCTAGTGGACAGAAGGCCGGGGGACATAGTAGATACATCTGTATATGTCAACCTTCTAATGCGTCCTACTTTATGGCACGACAAAGCTCCATGATATCAGAGGCACAGTTGGGCGACTGGGAAAAGCATGTAACATCCGCTTGAAAACTCCACCTAGACCCTTGGCCTATGGCCACATGCCTTCTGTAGACACACCATCTGATGTTGGATCCTGCTGAGGTCCTGCGCGTCTTAGTACTAGCTTGCTTGTCGCGAAATACAAATGCTGAATTCAAAAAAACACAACACGTGAGCATGTACATTACAAGGCGATGCTAAATGTAGAACTATGCTCTGATATGATTGCAGGTCTATCGCTATTATGCCAACAACTCGCGAGTCCCCCCACGTAACCTCGCCGATGGGCCTGCAGAAACGTGCACCGTTTGTTGTGATAGAAGGTTTAGATCGTTCAGGCAAAACTACGCAGATTAATCTTCTCCACTCCCGTCTCGAATCAGTGGGTACCAGGACTCGATTGCTCAAGTTTCCTGGTATGTACCCTTTAATCTCTGTGTGAAAATACTTATATTGACGTCGCTGTTCTCCCCTCCATGATACTCGACGGAATTTGTATTGGAATATAAAAAGATCGAACAACTGCTATCGGAAAGATGATCGATTCATATTTACGCTCTCAGTCTGAGCTAGACGATCACGCCATCCATTTATTATTTTCTGCTAATCGATGGGAACTTGCGTAGGCTGACTCTCCGTTTACAGTCTCTTTTTTCAATATTCATGTCACTCTCTCAGATCGACGATAACCAATCTCCTCACATCGGGCACCTTGGTTCTCTGCGACCGCTATGCCTTCTCTGGTATTGCCTTCTCTGCAGCCAAACATTTCCTTCGAGATACTTTCCCCAGCGCCCATGGCGATGCTCTACCATGGTGTCGAGCACCCGATATCTCACTCCCCGCACCTGACTTGACTATCTTCCTTGATATCACACCTGAGCATGCAAAACTACGTGAGGGATACGGCGAGGAGAGATACGAAAAAGAAGAAATGCAAAAACGTGTTCGAGAGATGTTCTATCGACTAAGAACGGAGATGGCTTCTCCAGAGGATGACGTTGGTAGCAACTGGGTTGGGAGGTGGGTAGTCATAGATGCTGGAAGAGAGCCCGAAACAATTGCGCAAGAGCTTTGGCAACTTGTGGAACCTCTTACCAAAGGGATTGATGGAGATGTTGCTAGATTATGGGAGGATAAACTCAGTTCTTGACTATATGGCTTATCTGCTGAATCAGGTACTGCTCACAAACATTCGTGCAACAAGGACCTACAACATTTCCGTTACAGTCGACTATTGGAATACTATACCTATATCAAATACGCCTGGGTGTCAGAAGTTCAGAGCGTCTGGCAGCTTACTCCGCTGTATTTCTGCGAACTGTTGTGCTTGGCTTCTGGAACCCGAATGGGAGCAACGCAGACAACAATGGAGCTGGTCACGCTCCCTTCCACATATTTCTTCCATTTCTGATGGATAATCAACTTTCGGTGAAGACATAGGCTGTCTGATCCGAATGCAAGTGCCTCCCTTCGTTTCTATGACAAGGCAAGGTCACTGGTCTCCCGTCGTGAATACGACAGCTCGATCATGGGCGAGCAGGGCTTAATCATACTCGGATCCACCTGGTCTCTTGTGACACATAAACCGATGACGAAGTGCAAGAAAGGGTCCGAGTTTCAGACGCTCAATTCATGTACGACACGCGTCCTCGCTACCATCCACGATCATCGGCAAAATGATTGCTTCTCCTGCTCCTAGGGTCAATTAAAAACGTACAAGATGTAATAATGAAGGGAACTCTAGCGTATGATACCGTTCTTTGATAACCGCGAAGGAAATCCAGCCAGATGAATGAACCAAACCGGTACTATCGTCAGCGAGCGGATTGTATTGCCCACCACTGGTCTGAACCAGGGGAAAATGGTTCAAGGAAAACCTAGTGGTAGTGTGGGTACTTTTGGTCCTAGGCCACCAAATTTCGAGACCGACCTCGTTAGAGCCAGCATGGGTAGTCCAAAATAGTTGCGACGTGGGGTCGTAAATCTAGAAAGCCCAATAAGAAGGAGTTTCTCATGATATCCACTTGAGCAGGACGCACCCGATACATGGATCGACTAACAACTTTAATCTTCCATCGGGTGAGAGGACTTGAGCTTGCAATGATAGCCTTCCCAATTCGTTTTGTTTTTCCAGGTCAAGAGTAGC
>Ga0153953_1000177_pt1 | contig 20183 bp, 17 predicted proteins | sample TSNJ037MetaG_FD_104718 | JGI IMG/M metagenome (GOLD analysis project Ga0153953, IMG submission 104718) | Attine ant fungus gardens microbial communities from New Jersey, USA - TSNJ037 MetaG | ecosystem: Host-associated > Fungi > Mycelium > Unclassified | place: USA: New Jersey, Wharton State...
ATTGGTGACCCCCTGGATGATGTCAGAGTTCTTTTCGATATAGCTGCCTTTCGCACAATAAGCCGTATATGGCACATATCCGGAATCAACGCCTAAGGATGCTACGACATAACCAACACCTTCTTTTTCCAGCGTAGTCGCTCCCGGCTCAAATTCAACGGTAAAATCCCCCTGGTTACCGGTAAAAGCAGCGGCAGTAGAACCGAAGTCAATACTCTGGTCAATGTTCATATCCGTAGCCGGATCAAGTCCGTTTTGCTTCAGGATATATTCAAATACCATCTGCGGCATTCCGCCTGACCGCCATATCACTATGAAAATTCTGAATATATTCCCATAGTTCTTCCTTGGAAATGGTAATCGAATACGGTTTTAACGGGTTATCTGTGGGGCTTACAATCCCCTTTTCTACCATTAAGCCGATATATGGAAGGACAGACTTTATAGACTTCTTATATCCGGCTTCTGTCAACTTGGCTGACAGGTATTTAGCGGAGGTGTAGTCCCGGTTATCCTCATAAATCAGTTTCATGGTCGTTAAGATAATCTCGTTTTCATATTTATTCAATTCTGCGGCCGGGCTATATTGAACGAAGTTTGAAAGACCGTATTTCAGTTCAATTTCGGGCAGCCCGTTTTCATCAACGACAATCCGCTCGATTAAGATTTCGATATCCCGTCTGTCAAGTGTACCATTCTTGATGATGTTATCAACAACGTCTAATGCTGTTTTTAATTTCTCTTTGACATCCGGGGTTTCCAGTTTCGTTTCGTTTAGCTCCTTTAACTGCATTTCCAGACCGTGTATATGAGCCAGAATATCGTTTTGTAAAGCATCGTAGCTTTCTGTGATAAGGTCTTGATTGTCTGGGCTGATGGCAATGTCTTTGATTTTTTGTGCAAACAGAGCTTTTAGCTGTGATTTCTGTTCCTTTATGCGTTCTTGAATATCAGACCGCTTTTTTTCTACAGACTTCTTTTCAGATTCAAAATCCTTCATATCATACATAGATATGACCTCGCAAAGCGCATCCCGGCACAAGTGGACGTAGGTAAGCACATCCTTCATTAAGTCCTCTTCCGGGGTCAAATGAGCTTTAGAACAAAAGAAACGTCCTTTGGTGTTATAAGTACTGCAAATGTAGTATTTTCTCGTTCTGCTGGTAGTTTTACGGACAATAGGGGTGAGTTTACTTCCGCAATCTTTACAGAACAGGCAGCTCCCGAATGGGTTCGGTATTTCGGAACCCAGCCATTGCCCACGGCTTCCACGGTAATTGTGTCTGTTGCGTTTTTCTTTTATTTCCTGCACTAAGTCAAACGTTGGTTTATCAATAATAGCCAGATGATGGTCTTCAAATAAATTCTGCTTTTCTTTGGGAATACGTTTGTCCGTACCATGAATAGTGGCTCTTGCACGCTTGTGAAGACGATAATTCCCAATATAAAAATCATTATCCAGCATATCTTTAATCATACCATCTGACCAGAGCGAAGCTACTTGACGTTTCGTTACTTTACCTTCTGTGATTTCACGTTCATGCCTGACCATAGATGGAGTAGGAATGCCGTTTTCATTTAAGTAGGAAGCGATTTTACGATATCCCATACCCTGTAAATAAAGCTGGTAGACCATTTTCACATGTTCGGCTTCTTTGGGGACGATTTCTATCTGTTCTTTATTCTGTTCATTTCTTATATATCCAAATGGTACATGCGTCATTAGAGTGCCTTCCTTCTGGCGTGCGCCCAAAACACGTTTGATTTTCTTGCTGGTATCTCTTACATATCTTTCATTATACCACGTTTTGATGCCAACAATATCATCATCTGCATTCTCTGAATCATAATCATCATCGACTACAATCAGACGCCTGCCGCCTTCGTGAAAATCATCTAAAAAGAGCAGCACCTTAGCATTATGACGTCCAATACGGGAAAAGTCTTTGGCAAACAGTATATCTATGTCCCTTTCTAAATCCTTCCGCAGCTGTGAAAAAGCAGGACGGTCAAATTTATAACCGGAAAAACCATCATCTTCATACCATCGGTCAATAACCATGTTTAGAGAAGCTGCATGTTGTTCAATGATTAGCTTCTGATTTTCAATAGAAACATAGTTCCGTTTGTCATCATCCTTTGATAGACGTACATATCCGGCATTCATGTGCTCACATCCTTTCGTTGTAAAGTAAAATATATTTATAAGCATAATGTAAATATTGAATATATCGGAAATGTAAGTTTGTCAATCAGGAATCATCATTTATATGGTTTCGTATTAATGATTTTAGCCCCTCATGAATATCTGCATCTGCTTGCCCATCTTGGAATGTGACAACACGAAAACCTAGTTTGATATACATCTTTTTTTGACGTTCATATTTTTCCTGTGTTTGTGAAGAGGATCTCCAAAGATAATAGGTTGGTTTTCTCAATGTGCCTAACTCCCTTTCTTTTTGCCTTGTTACCAGCCTATGAAATAAAAATGAAATGGTGTCTGTCCTGCTGTTAAATTCTCCTTCAAGCGACGATTATTCGCTTCACGGGAATTTCACCCCTGCATGGTTCTCATGCAGCCATCCCCAATGCTTGCGACGCTTCTAACGCTCATTCTCTAGCTGATTATTTTATATCTGGCAAAATACGAGCGGATAGAAGCATTGGAGCCGTTTCATCCGGTATTTGCCGATATTGCCTCCAATTTGTATAATAATCTTGGTCAGGTTTATTTTGCATTACAAGATACAGCTAAATTTCGGAGGATGAACAATATCAAGAGAATACGAAAGAGCAATGAGCAGCGGAGAAAGCATATTTAAAGTTACATCTGACAAAAGAAGAAGGGGAGTGACAGATAGGCTTTTGTCCCTGGCGGATGCGGGCAACATGGAATACAGTACCTTAAGTTATGTAGCTGGGCTACTTGACAGTAAAATATTTATGAAGATATTAAATACATCCATTGATACGGATGAAACAAATAATAATATGCTCTATAAGTTTTACTCTGGAGAGCTGCACCCACAGGAGTTATTAAAAGAATCGCCAGATACGATAAAGCGATGGAGTGAATTAGACGAGAGGGAGCAGGAGTTAAATTTGGTTTTGGATGAAAGGCAAAAGAAATTGCTTAAGGCAGTGACGGATAAAAGACAAGAGGTAATAGCATCTCTCATTAAGGATTCGTTTATAAGTTATTTTCGTCTGGGTGCAAAGTTGGTTAGTGAAATTAAGTAATTCGAATGTCTGTGTGGATTGGCACACAGACATTTTTGTATAGGTTATGGAAAAATTTTACTATATCTTTCTGCTCATATTTGGTACAATATACCCACGAGGTAGGGACAATCTTATATAAAAGCAAAAGATATAAGTAGTACAATTAATTTAATTAAGAAAATATATTTTGGCGAGGTTTTGAGTGATGGCTGTAAATAATGTTTCAGATATAAATATACCAATTTTATTAGGAAAAACATTGGAATGTCAAGAGATGAGTCCAGATTTATCTAAAACATTCCACCTTCTAATCACGGGTATGTCTGGTTGCGGAAAGTCAACCATGATACATAATTTAATTTGCAAACTTATTTCATATGTATCTGCTAATGAAGTTCGATTGATTTTAGCTGATCCCAAAATAGTGGATATGAGTATTTACAATGGGATCCCTCATTTATTGATACCAGTTTTAACAAATCCTAAAAAAATAAATAATGCTTTAAGCTGGTTGGCATCAGAATCAACTTATCGACTTAATCTTTTTGCTAATATGGGTGTCAGAAACATAAATGAGTATAATTTGAAGGCACTGGATAAAATTCAGCATATAGTATTCATCTATGATGGATATTTACATGATCAAATTGATGTAAACAGTATTTTATTAAATCTGCTTTCAGAAGGGAGACAGACAGGAATACACATAATTTTATCTTCCTATGATTTGCAGAAAATAAAAGGACTTATTAGTTACTTTCCGTCGTATGTGTGCTTTCAGTCAAACGGCAAGATGCGAATACACGGTATAGACGATGGGGATTTATTTAGGCTACCTGTTGGTGAGTTTTACTACTTAGATCAGTATTTACGAAGAGCTATACGATTAACAACCCCGGATATTTCCTTCCAGTCGCATATAGAAGTAGTGAAAAAATATATACCCCAAGGTATTGCCAAGGAAGATAATAGAAAATTCAATTCTGGGTGTGTTTCTAAAGAGCGTGATATGTATTTTGAAGAGGCAGGCAGGTTTATTATTGAAAAAGATAAAGCATCTATTGGCATGTTGCAACGTCTTTTTGAGATTGGATTTAATCGAGCAACAGACATTATGGAACAACTAGCAGGGGCTGGTCTTGTAGGACCGGAGGTAGGAACTAAGCCTAGAGAGGTACTTATGACATTAGAAGATTTTATGAAGTATCTTAATGAGGAATAGTTATCGGGTAGTGTTGTCTCGGTGATTTCAGTGACACTACTATATAATGAGAATTATATTAAGAAAGAAGAAAAAGGATAATTATATGAGTCAATAAAAACTAAGTCCAGCCGAAATGTTATTACTAACCACCGTAAGAATAGAAACAACTACACCTGTTGGGATAAGTACGGGAACAGGATTCTTTTTTAACTTTAAAGAAAACAAAATAACAGGAGAGCATATCCCAGCTATTGTTACTAACAAGCATGTTGTTAAGGATTCTATTACAGGAAAATTGCGATTTTCAATTAAAGACTCGTCAGGCAATCCAATAACGGGGAAATATTTTGATTTAATTGTTGAGAATTTTGAAAATAGTTGGATAAAACACCCAGAAGATGATGTTGACTTATGTATACTACCTATTGCAAATATTCATAGGAAAATCCAAAAGTCAAAATGCGAATTATATTATGTCTCATTACAAAAGGAGCTTATTCCCAGTGCTTCTGAATTTGAAACAAGCTTCTCGCGGATAGAAGAAATAACTGTTATTGGTTTTCCAGATGGAATATGGGATTCGGTGAATAATATTCCTATAGTTAGAAAAGGAATCACTGCTACACCCGGAACTGATTATATATATTATATATTGCGATAGCGGGTGATACTTTCCCAGTTTTCAGGAAAGCCCATTCTATCCAGCAGAAGTGCTTGATTAATGTGAGGGCAGTTCTTTAATAGTTGATGGATTAGTTTACTCAATTGTGCTTTGAATTGCAGAAATTCATCTTTTTCAAGGAGATAGCGAAGTGCAATAACAACGGCAAACAAATCTTTTTTTCCGATGATATAGTTATTATTATGTCTGTTTATAGACAGTTTTTCATGTAATTTTAAATCAGGAATGGCATCTGTTGTTCTGTGAGAAAATAATCGTTCATTATGAGCGCATGCATTTCTGCATTTTGCAACGATTGTCAATAACTGGTGCAGCTGTTTCTCATTGATATATGAGAAGTTCTTACATATTTGACTTTGAATATTATGTTTAGAAAACTGATACATTTTTGAAATGGTTCCAAAAGTTAAAGCATTTGTCAATACCCAGAGCGGTATATTCCCGTATGTACTTCTATTATGAGTGATATATGCATAATTACTTTTTTATTGATCATGTCTTGCAGAACCTGTACCAATTTATTTACATTGAACTTAGTTTTTCCTGTATAATTGTAGTTATTAACATCCAAATAGGCATTTTGTGATTCTCCATATGTTTCACAAAAGTAATAGGATAACAAAGATTTCATTTCTCGTTCAACATGGAGAATATGTTTTAAAAACAGCGCACGCAATGCTTCATCAAATTGGTAAAGAGTGACAATTTCTTCGAATGTTACACCGTATTTATACTTTTTTGATGTTGGATTTTTAAAAATGTGTTTATAGCCACCAATCAACGCAAAATATCCAATCTTTTGAAGCTGCTTGCAGGCATATGATTTATCATTGATAATGAGCTCTTTTTCATGCTCTAACTTATGAATTTGCTCGTCATAGGTAAGAAAAGGCTTTAGCATAAATTCTCCTTTGTATAGGTAAAAAAGGAGCCCACGCATGAGCTCCTCCGGTCGCAGTCCTCACGAGTATCTGCAACACAACCACTAATAATATAATAGAACATGTACTTGATTTCGTCAAGTAGATTCTATATATATCAGCAATATATATTATGCTCATTTTTTAGAATTATTACTTGTCAAACGGTCAACCCAGTTACAAACAACAACAATAGATTCTAAATTTACATTATGTAATGACAAACACCTTTACGACCTCCCAAAATATTTTTATCTTTCAAGTCATTCCAGGTAAACGAAGGCATTTCTTCACGGGCGACCAGGAAATTCCCGGCTCGCTGCGTCAACTGCGCAAAGTTCACTACATAATCGGTTGCTCCTTCATTGTAAGCATAAATGGAAGCTTCAGATCCCATGAAGCCAATATCTGCTTCACCGGATACAACTGCCGTCATAGTTTTGTCTGCTCCAAATCCGGTTACAAGAGTAAGATCAATTCCTTCATCTTTAAAGTATCCGAGTTCAACTGCAGCATACTGTGGTGCATAAAAAATGGAATGGGCAACTTCATTTAAAGTTACCTTTGTGAGTTTTTTATCCTCGCTCTTGCAGCCGGTACACATAGAAAAGAGCAGGATAGTCACTAGAAATAAAGCAAATAATCTTTTTTTCATAACAACCTCCGAAATTCTTAATACTGTACTATATGAAAGTTTTAGCAATTTGGCTATTAAATTAGAAAAAAGTGTTTTGTTTTTATTTCTGAATACATAGGATTAATTTCGTCTATATATATCAAGTTGAGTTTTTGTGGGAAAAGAAAAGTGTATTCCCGGTTGGATAGTGCTTTAGCCGGCGGCATAACGAAGCTTTCAACCCCCGGAATAATGATTGACAGGGCTTATTCTCACATATATAATAAACATAACAATTATAGCAGATGGTTCTTACATATGGCTTGATTTGATGGATTCAATCAATAAAAAATGGAGGTGTTTGTATATGCAAAAAGCAAAGAGACTTATAGTTAAGGCTTTGGTGATTATGTTGTTCATTATGCTAATGCCGGTGATTCCGAGTGTGAGGGCTGAAACAGACGATGTTTGGGAGTATTGGGTATCCGACGGCAAGGCAATCCTTATGGATTATACAGGAAATGCTGCTGAAGTCACAATCCCAAGTGCTCTTGGCGGTTATCCTGTAACCATTATTGCCTCGTATGCCTTCCGAGGTTGCAAATCATTGACCAGTGTAGTCATTCCGGATGGCATGACTGAGATTGGCGACTATGCGTTCTATGGTTGTACGTCGCTGACTAATATCACCATCCCGAACAGCGTGACTAAGATTGGCTCGGCTGCGTTTGTGTCCTGCATGTTTACCAGTGTGACAATCCCAGACAGTTTGACCAGGATTAGCGATTGGACGTTCTATAACTGCACATTGCTTACCGACATCAGCATCCCTGAACGTGTGACATGGATTGGCGAATCGGCATTCAATGGCTGTACATCGCTGACCGATATCGCCATTCCCGACAGTGTGACCAGGATTGACCGTCGGGCTTTCGAGGACTGCATATCGCTAACCGATATTACCATTCCGAACAGTGTGACTGAGATCGGGGACAATGCTTTCTATAACTGTGCATCACTAACCGACGTGGTTCTCTCGGACGGTATGACCATGATTAGCGATTATATGTTCAATGGCTGTACGTTGCTATCCGGCATAATCATCCCAAACAACGTGACCTCGATTGGTAGTTGGGCGTTCAATGGCTGTACATCGCTGACTGGTGTAACCATGGGGAATAGCGTGACCTCGATTGGCAGTTCGGCATTCAATGGCTGCACTTCGCTAACTGATGTTACCATCCTAGGCAGTGTGACCGAGATTGCTTGGGGGACGTTCGCTGGTTGCATATCGCTAAAAGCTGTAATCATCCCGGACAGTGTGACATCAATTAGTGGGTATGCATTTAGTGGCTGCAGATCTCTTTTCAGTGTTGCCATCGGGAACAACGTGAAAGAAATTGGCTACATGGCTTTTAATGGCTGCACATCGCTAACCGATATCAGCATCCCGGACAGCCTGACCTGGATTATAGATGGAGCATTGGGAGAGGCATGGTATAATAACCAGCCTGACGGGTTGGTTTATGCGGGAAATTTACTCTATGCATACAAAGGCGATATGCCACAAAATACCTCGTTGGTTTTGAGGGACAATACGGTAAGTATTGCTAATGGAGTGTTCGAGGGCTGCACATCTCTGGTCGATATCACCATCCCGGATAGTGTGGTCTCGATTGGCCAAAAGGCATTCTCCGGCTGCACATCGCTGACCAGCGTAACCATCCCGAAAGGCGTGACCGAGATTGGCAGGGATGTGTTTTATGGTTGCACATCGCTGGCTGACGTAACTATTCCGGACAGTGTGACTAAGGTTGGAGAATGGGCGTTCAAAGGCTGTACATCACTGACCGATGTAACCATTCCGGACAGTGTGACCGAGATTGGAGACTGGGCGTTTAGTGGTTGTGCACTGATCGGCACAACCATTCCGAACAGTGTGATTCGGATTGGCAGGGAGGCGTTCAGTCGTACATCGCTGACTAGCATAACCATCCCGAACAGCGTAATCTGGATTGATATGGATGCATTCAGCAACTGCAAATCGCTGACCTATGTGAACGTTGGGAACGGTGTGACCTCAATTGGTGTAGATGCGTTCAGTAACTGTACATCGCTGACTGATGTGACCATCGGAGCTAACGTGACCTCAATTGGCAGAGGGGCATTCAGTGGATGCAAGTCATTGTCCGACATAACCATCCCGAACAGCGTGACCTCAATTGGTATGGATGCATTCAATAACTGTATATCGCTGACCGCCGTGACCATCCCGGACAGCGTGAATAAGATAGATTCGGGCGCGTTTCGAAACTGTACATCGCTGGCCAGAGTGACCATTGGAACTGGCGTGACCGATATTAGCAGAGGGGCATTCGAGGGATGCAAGTCATTGTCCGACATAACCATCCCGAACAGCGTGACCTCAATTGGTATGGATGCATTCAATAACTGTACATCGCTGACTGACGTGACCATCCCGAGCAGCGTGACTTGGATTCGTACGGGCGCGTTCAGTGGCTGTACATCGCTGACAGCCGTGACCATCCCGGACAGCGTGACCACGATTGATAAAGAGGTGTTTTCCAAATGCGGTAATCTTACCATCTATTGCAACACAGGCTCAACCGCACATACATACGCTGTAAATAACAAAATTACATTCATACTCATTGACTCCACCACATCCTACATTGTCACTTTCAATGCAAACGGAGGCAGCCAGGTATCTCCAGTTTCTGGTATCTCTTCCGGTAGTAAAATTAACAAGCCTAACAACCCGGTCAAGCCCGGTTATGTGTTTGACAGATGGTACAGGAACGAGTCTTATACAGATGCGTGGAAATTCAATGCCGATACCATAACTGAAAACATCACACTTTATGCCAAATGGGTCAAAATCTGTACCGTTACTTTCAACTCTAAAAAGGGTAGCACCATCAACCCACAAACCGTAACATCGGGCAACAACGTAGCAAAACCTAATAATCCAACCAGAAAAGGCTATGTTTTCAAGGGCTGGTATAAAGATAAAGGCTGCAAACAAAAATATGATTTCAAAAAGACAAAGGTAACATCAGACCTTGCACTGTATGCAAAATGGGAAAAATACAAAGGCAAAATCACACCGGACACAAACAAGGTCAATAAAGGCAAAACGCTGAAATTGACCGTCACGGGCAACGCTAAAATCAAATCGGTGGTATGGTCGTCTTCTAACCCAAAATACGTTGCCATCAAAAAAAGCGGCACAGGCAAGAACGTTTGCACAGTAGCAGGCCGCAAAAAAGGTAAACGCATCACCATCACCGCCGTGATTACATTCAAGGACGGCACGAAGAAAACTGTGAGGCGTACGGTCAGCGTGAAGTAGGGTGCATCTCCCTCAACGGTAGAATCTGATTTGGTTGTGTTAAAAAAGGTATTGCGCGAGCATAGTGAAAAATTAATAAAGATATCTTAAAGAAAGTAAGGTGTAAAGTTGATTGACTTTACACCTTTATTCTTTAATAATTCTCTGAGCAATATCCTGCGTTATAGTTTAAATAAGGATAAAACGGTCGTTACCGTTGCCGAGGAATTAAATGACAAAGTAGAGTATGACAGCAGACTGTTGATGATTAGAGATAATGGAAGTTGTATAGAAGAAAAGCGGCTATTGGAAATCAGGAACACATTAGAGAAGGGGAAAAAGTTTCTTGCTTATAAAGAAGATATTGAAGCATGGGGAAGTGAGTTATATGCTGAAAAAGAGCGTAAATACAATCAAATTCAGGTAAAGGCAATTCCATATCATGACTGGGGGAATCGTGGTTTGGGAGAAATGCTTGTATGGATAAGGAAAAATGAAATTAACGATTTATATACCGAATGTTGAAAAAAATCATATAATGTTATCAGAGGCATTATATTAAATTATTTTAGGAGGAGCCGATAGACGATGGCATTAATTGTAATCAATCCCGGACATACAGGAGGATATAACCAGGGTATTTGTTCCGGATATTATGAGGGGAATACCATGCTCACATTAGCAATTTATCTAGGGAATTTACTGAGAGTTATGGGGGCTGATGTTAAATTTACACGAACCACTGATACAGAAAACCCAAGCGTTGCTCAAAGAGGTGAGATGGGGGCAAATGCTGACTTATATTTTTCTCTGCACAGTAATGCCTATGATGATCCCAGTGTCAGAGGGGTGGATGTATTTTATTCAGTACAGCGGCCGGAAAGTGAACCACTGGCAGTCCGTATTGGAAATGCAGTAGCAGCTGTTATGGGTAACCAACTGCGTAGAGTCATAGCGATACCATCAACCACAAACCCATCGCGGGATTATTATGGGGAATTACGTGCTGCCGTATCTGTGGGGGCCAGGCATGCTTTATTAGTTGAGCATGGTTTCCATACTAATATGGAAGATTGTGAACTTTTGTCAGACGATGCGGTACTCAGGCAGATTGCTGCTGCAGAGGCAGTTGTGATCGCTCAATATTTTGATCTGCCCATAAGCTGTTTAGGCAATTATATCGTACAGCCCCAGGATTCTTTATATGGTATTGCACAGAAATTCGGAGTGACCTGGGATTCTATTGCTTTGGCGAACAGTATTGCTTTTCCTTATATTATTATGGTGGGACAGCGGATTATAGTGCCGCTGCCTGCAGGCAGCGTTTGTTAGTTTATAAGCATTTACAAATTCATTTATGGCAGTATAACTCGTCAGGTTGTACTGCTGCTTTTTTGGTTTTTTTATTTCTATTATAGCCGGTGGATTAATTCAGGCTGATAAACACAAAGATAAGTGTGAACAAAAGTTCACACTTTAAGAAAAAAATAATATGCATAGAGTAGTGAAAAATGCTATAATAAAACGAAACACTTTCAAAATAAGCAGAAGTATGGAGGTTAATATGAAGTTCAAAAAGAAACAAGTGGTTATTATCTCTATAATAGCGGTGATAATACTTGCGGTGGCTGGATTGATCATATGGTTTTTGAGAGGGCGCAGTACGTCGCAGGTATCCTCCGGACAGTCAGTATATGTTAGTTCTGTTGCAGACATCATGGGATTAAGCAGCGGAAATGGTATGATTGGACGTTACAGTGGTGTGGTAGAACCGCAGAAAACCTGGAAAATAGAAGCATCTTCGGATAAAAAAGTAGAAGAAATATACGTAAAAGAAGGGGACGAGGTTAAAACCGGAGATAAACTGTTTATATACAGTACGTCCGAAGCGGAAGACAGTCTGGTACAGGCAGATATTGATCTGGAACGCATTAGCAATGAGATAGAGACAACAAAAATTCAGCTTGAGGAGCTGAAAAAGGATAAAGCATCCGCATCCGCAGATGACCAGTTGGAGTATACTACCCGTATCATGAGTGCAGAACAAAGCATTAAGCGCAGTGAATACGAACATAAGAGTAAAAAGGCAGAGATTGAACAGTTGAAAAAAAGCATTAAAAATGCTGTTGTCAACAGTGAAATGGATGGTGTAGTAAAGACTATAAATGCTACCGGAGATGATTCGTCATCTTACATGGGAGGAGAAACAGAAAGCTTTATGACGATCCTTGCAACAGGTTCCTTTCGTATAAAAGGGAGTGTTAATGAGCAGAACATGTCTGCTATTGTTGAGGGACAGCCTGTAATTGTACATTCCCGCGTGGATGAAAATCAAATATGGAAGGGCACATTAACTGCCGTAGATCTTGAAAATGCGAGCAATAACCGAAATAACGAATATTATTACAGCAGCGATACTTCAAGTGAAAGTTCCAGCAGTTACCCATTTTATGTAGATTTGGAATCAGCGGAAGGATTGATGCTGGGTCAGCATGTTTACATTGAGATGGATTATGGACAGAGCGAGGTAAAGGAAGGGCTGTGGCTTGACAGCTATTATATTGTTCAGGATGAGGATAAGGCTTATGTATGGGCCGCAAATGAAAAAGACAGAATTGAAAAAAGGAAAATCACCCTGGGTGAATATGATGAAGAATTAATGAAATATGAAATCATAGATGGCTTGACAGAAGAAGATTATATTGCCTTTCCTGATGTAACCGTTACAGAAGGAGCAAAAGCAGAAAAGAATATAGACAATATAATAACAGATGATCCGGAGGGCCTGGATGATTCCAATATAGGAACAGGCGGCATGAGTGGACTCGGTGATTCCGGCATGGATAGTGATGAAGATGACGAATCTTTGATGGATGAGGCACCGAGTGCCATGATGGAAGAAATGGGGGTCTTGGAGTGATTCTGGAATTGGACCACATTTATAAAGATTATATGCAGGGAAACATGGTTGTTTCGGTGTTAAAAGATAACACGCTGCATGTAGAAAAAGGAGAATATCTGGCTGTTATGGGACCGTCAGGTTCCGGCAAGTCTACGCTTATGAATATCATAGGCTGTCTGGACAAACCCACAAAAGGATCCTTTTTATTGGACGGAGAGGATATATTGCAGGTAAAAGACAGCGATTTGGCAGATGTACGTCTGCACAGTCTTGGATTTGTATTTCAGACGTTTCAGCTGTTGCCAAAGCAGACCGCACTGGAAAATGTGGCGCTGCCTCTGATCTATTCGGGTATACATAAGAAAGAACGACTTATAAAGGCGTCGGCGGCACTGGACAGAGTAGGTTTGTCTGACCGTTTGGATTTTTTGCCAAATCAGCTGTCCGGCGGACAAAAGCAGCGTGTTGCAATTGCCAGAGCCATGGTAAATAATCCTAAAATATTGCTGGCAGATGAGCCCACCGGTGCATTAGACTCAAAATCAAGTCAGCAGGTAATGGAGCTGTTTACAAAATTAAATAATGAGGGTGTTACGGTAATTATGATTACCCATGACAGTAATATTGCGAAATATGCGAAACGAATTGTAGATATTTTTGATGGGGAAATTTCCGAAAGAAATCAGAAGGAGGCATCTCTATGAAAAAAGGAGTAATTGCAGGCATCTGCATTGCAGCGGCGGCAGTTCTGGCAGGCGGTGGGTATGGCATTTATAAATTAGTAAAGAACAATGGTGATCCGGTATCTGTGACCAGGGTTTCCTATTTGAATACCGGCTGGTGGGGTGGGGAAATGCCTACTTCGGGTATTGTTACAGCAAATGTTTCACAAGAAGTGTATATTTCTTCGGACGAGTTGATTGATGAAGTCTTTGTAAAAGAAGGTGACCGGGTTAGAATAGGAGATAAGCTGCTGGCCTATGATACAACGCTATTGGACCTGGATTTTGAGTCTGCCAAATTAGATGTCCAGATTCTGGAACTGGAAATAAAAGGTGCCGAAAATGACCTGGCAAAACTAAAGGGAACTACACCGGTCAATTCAAAGAAGACCGGGGACAGTGCCCGGGCAGCTTCTCTGTCTCGAAACGAGATATTCATAATGACTGCCGCCCCGCAGGAGGAAGGAACTGAGCCAGAAGAGACTGCAGACACAGAGCCAGAAACGGAACCGGAAACAGAGGAGGAAATAGAGCCGTCACCTTTGGACAGGATCAAAGCGAACAAAAAGCTGACGTATAAGACAAAACCTTATAAAGGAACGGGTACAAAAGAGGATCCATACGTTTTTTTCTGTAAAGACGGTGCTACGATAGAGGCCTCATTTATGAATAAAATGCTGGGTTTCAATGAAGCAGGCACTTCCAGAAAAAAAGGCGGCATGAATCAGGACGGAAAAGGCTGTTATGCGGTATTGGAAATCAGGGAAGGTGATTCTGTAGCGGGAGGTTTTGTAAAATCTATCAGTATCAACGGAACAGCAAAAGCGGATAAAGCATATGAACCCGGAACCACATGGACCTTCACCAGTGAAGGGGTAACGAAAAATGTGATGGATATCAAAGATCCTGATAAAACGAAAGATGATGATGACGATAGTGATGACGATGACATATTTGATGACGACGGTGACGAAAACTATACGGAGGAAGAACTGAAAGAATTGATCAAAGAAAAGGAAGAAGAGATCAAAGATCTGAAGCTGGATAAGGAAGAGGCAGAGCTGAAGGTCAAGCAGGCAGAGCGCAGTTTAGATGAAGCAACCCAAAAATCAACGATAAACGGTATTGTCAAGTCAGTCGGTGATCCGGCGGCAGGACAAATTGACAGTGAAGCGTTCATCCTTATAAACAGTGAAGAAGGCATGTATGTAAAGGGAAGCATCAGTGAGTTAGATTTGGATAAGATCAAAGTGGGTTCCACCATGATAGGCAGCGCTTACGAAAGTGGTACATCCTTTGAAGCAACCATTACGGAGATATCAGAGTATCCGGAGACGGGAGAGAGTTTTGGATGGAACGAGGGAAATCCAAATGTGTCCAAGTATCCGTTTATGGCATATATCGAAGAGCCCGGCAATCTGAATAATAATGAATATGCTCAGTTGACGATTGCCAGTGAGGCAGGAGCCTCTGCTACCTCTATTTATTTGGAAAAGGCATATGTGCGTTCGGAGAATGGACAAAGTTATGTTTTTATAGCCGATGAAAATAACCGTCTGGTAAAGCAGTATGTGAAAACAGGGCAAACTCTTTATTCAACTACAATAGAAATAAAGGAAGGCTTGGATGAGGAGGATAGAATCGCATTCCCCTATGGGAAAAATGTGAAAGAAGGTGCCAAAGTTAAAACGGATGAAGATGAGGATGAAGACACAGATGACAGTATAAATATTAATGGCGGTGAAGAAGGCATAATAATGAACAGCATGGAAGAATATTAGGAGGTACGGGCATGTTAGAAAATATACGATTGTCTTTACAGGGCATTTGGTCGCATAAAATGCGTTCTTTCCTGACTATGTTGGGTATTATTATTGGTATAGCATCGATTATATCCATTGTTTCTACCATACAGGGAACAAATGAGCAGATTAAGAATAATCTGATAGGTTCCGGAAATAATTCGGTTGATGTACAGATTTACAAAGGTGATATGGTATTTGAGGCGTCGGATTGGGAAAAGATGCCGGAAGGAGTACCGGTTATTAATGAAGATACAAGACAGAAAATGCTGGATGTTGAAGGCGTGGTAAATGTGACGTTATATACAAGCCGCTCCTATGCGGAAGGGATTTATTACCAAAACAGTGCGCTGCAGGGACCAAAAGTATTTGGAATTGATGATTACTACTTTGATACCTGCGGATATATAATACGGATGGGGCGTTTCTTTGTTCCGGAAGATCATGCAAACTTTCAGAAGGTGGTCATTCTGGATCAGACAGCTGCAAGCAGCCTGTTCCAGGAGGAGAGTGCGGTTGGAAAGACCATAGAAATTAGCGGAGAACCATTTACCGTGGTGGGAGTTGTTCAAAAATCAGAGGAGTTTAGCCCGGTTATCAATTCCTTAGAAGATTATCAGACATATTTGGGAGATGAAGTAAGCGGTGCGGTCTATATACCTTCTGCGTCATGGTGCATCGTGTATGATTATGATGAAGCGCAGAATGTAGTCGTACGGGCAGCATCTACGGAACAAATGAGTACCACCGGAAAAGCGTGTGCAGATATTTTGAATGAAAATGTAACTGCACAAAGTTCTGATGTAAAATATAAAGCAGCCAATTTACTGGAGCAGGCAAAAGAGCTGCAGGATTTAAGTGCGGCGACCAATAGCCAGCTGATATGGATAGCCAGCATATCTTTGCTGGTAGGCGGAATCGGTGTTATGAATATCATGCTGGTATCTGTTACAGAGCGTACCAGTGAGATCGGTTTAAAAAAGGCAATTGGCGCCAAGAGACGTTATATTTTGGGACAATTTCTCACGGAGGCAGCCGTATTGACCAGTCTTGGCGGGATCATTGGAGTGGTGGCAGGCATCGGATTGGCTCAGGCTATATCAAAAATGTCGGATACCCCGGTAGCAATCAGCATACCGGCAATTGGAATATCCGTGGTCTTTTCTATGTTGATAGGGATTGTTTTTGGACTGCTTCCGTCCATTAAAGCAGCCAATTTGAATCCAATTGATGCACTGCGGCATGAATAATGCAGGAATTCACCAAAAAGGCTTGATTTTCATACCCTTATTATGGTATACTACCAAAGTTAAAAAAATCACGCATGAATATTCCAAAGACGGTGCCGGATACCCGGTTTTGGCGGAAGTAAAACATGCGGAAGAAAACAACCAAAAAGGAGAAAAAACATGAGTGTAATTTCAATGAAACAGTTACTTGAAGCAGGTGTGCATTTTGGACATCAGACCAGAAGATGGAATCCTAAAATGGCTCCATATATCTATACCGAAAGAAACGGCATCTACATCATAGACCTGCAGAAGTCCGTAGGTATGGTAGATACGGCTTATAGAGCAGTTGCAGACACCGTGGCAGATGGTGGAACGATCCTCTTCGTGGGAACGAAAAAACAGGCTCAGGACGCTATTAAGACGGAAGCAGAACGCTGCAATATGTTTTACGTAAATGAAAGATGGCTTGGCGGTATGTTAACCAATTTCAAAACCATCCAGAGCAGAGTAAAACGTCTGAAAGAGATTGAAACAATGCAGGAAGACGGAACATTTGATGTTCTTCCCAAGAAAGAAGTAATCGCTCTGAAGAAAGAAATGGATAAGCTTCAGAAAAACCTGGGCGGAATCAAAGAGATGAAGAGAGTCCCGGATGCGATTTTCGTAGTTGATCCCAAAAAAGAAAGAATCTGTGTTCAGGAAGCTCATACACTGGGAATTCCATTGATCGGTATTGCTGATACCAATTGTGATCCGGAAGAATTAGATTTTGTAATCCCGGGTAATGACGATGCGATTCGAGCGGTTAAACTGATTGTTTCCAAGATGGCAGATGCAGTTATTGAGGCAAACCAGGGAGCGGAAGCAGATATCGCAGCGGAAGATTTTGCGGCAGCAGAAGTAGCAGGAGAAGATGTAGTAGCGGAAGAATTTTAACTAGGAGGAATGAAAACCATGGCAATTACAGCAGGAATGGTAAAAGAATTACGTGTGATTTCCGGCGCCGGCATGATGGATTGTAAGAAGGCGCTTACACAAACCGAAGGTGATATGGATAAGGCAGTGGAGTTCTTAAGAGAAAAAGGATTGGCAACTGCTCAGAAAAAAGCAGGCCGTGTGGCAGCAGAAGGTCTGTGTAAAGTTTTGGTAACAGACGACGAAAAGAAATCAGTCGTAGTAGAAATAAATGCGGAGACAGACTTTGTTGCTAAGAACGAAGTATTTCAGGCATATGTTGGCGAAGTAGCTGCACAGGCACTGGAGACAACCGCTTCTGACATAGAAGCATTCATGGCTGAGACCTGGAAGGCAGATACAAACATGACCGTACAGGAAGCACTGGCAGGGAAAATAGCCGTTATCGGTGAAAACATGAACATCAGAAGATTTCAGCAAGTGAGTGAAGAAAACGGATTTGTCGCTTCTTATACCCATATGGGTGGTAAAATCGGTGTTTTAGTAGATGTTGAGACCGACGTAATAAATGACGATATCAAAGAGATGGCTAAGAATATTGCAATGCAGGCAGCAGCTTTGAAACCACTTTATACAAATAGAAGTGAAGTAGATGCGGATTACATTGAAAGAGAAAAAGAAATTCTGAAAGTTCAGGCCAAAAACGAGAAGCCGGATGCAAATGATAAGATTATCAACGGCATGGTAATGGGGCGTATCAATAAAGAATTGAAAGAAATTTGTCTGATGGATCAGGTTTATGTAAAAGCAGAAGATGGAAAACAGTCCGTACAGCAGTATGTAGATTCGGTAGCAAAAGCTGCAGGCGCTAAAATTAATATTAAGAGCTTTGTACGTTATGAGACCGGTGAAGGTATTGAGAAGAAGGAAGAAGATTTTGCGGCTGAGGTTGCTAAGCAGATGGGAAACTAAATTAATTTGCCAATATCGGCGGTTTGCTTGTTACTTAATAACTAAAGAAATGGAGTATATTGCAGGGATGCAGTATGCTTCATTTTTAATTAATTTGGATTAAAAAGAGGACTGCATAATGGCGTTATAATGCATGTAAAGGGCAAAGCTTGAAAAAACCTGGCTTTGCCCAATGCAGCTATTTATCGTGTTCTACCTGGAAAATCATTGCTTGAACTATCCTGTCTACAGTCTATTTTAAAGCAAAGTACTATGAACTGCTGTATTCATGATACCGATTATAACATATAGACTTGAAACAGTAATTGCTCCGACCCAGTTCTTGCCGGTCAGTTTATAGAATTTGCGTAACAGGAATGGTGCAAGGAATAATTGCCATATGCATAACCCTATAACTAGAACATTCAGCCATTGCCCCTTAATAAGAATTTCACCACCAAAGATAAGGGAGCCATATTGTATTGCTGCAAATAATCCGCATCCGATTATATTAGTTAATGCATGCATCAGGAGTTCTTTCTTTTCATTCATGCCGTCAAAGCGTCCCGCACTGTTAACTATTAAAGAATTTGCAAGGTAGAATGCAAAGAACGCCGGAATGTATTGTAAAAAGTATATTAGTTTACCTGGTGTAAACGTTTTGACCGCTATTACCCAAATGCGGAAATCCGTATTAAAAAGCCATTTGCAAAACCAGACTATTACATATAAAATTCCTATTAGCGTTGCCGACAATACAATGTTTTTCCACAGAGATTTCCCTGAAATTTTCAAACCAAGTGCAGCATCTCTATCTAATCCGGCTGATTTGTCCTTTTTATAGCAGATATAAAACCATGCGAATTGCCATATAGCACAGATCAAAGTCCACACACCGACTGTATTCATTATCGGTACGGCAAACCAGGCTACACTTGTTTGAAGATACCCGTTATTTATAGCAGGATCTGCGGTCGGCATTATTTTTACAGTCAAAAATGCTGCGCCGAGTGATACCAGTCCTCCAACAATTGCCCCAACCCAATATCTCCGGCGATAATTGCCGGTAAATTTCAAGAATTTTTCACCTTCTGTTACCTGGAGTTCTTTAAACCGGGGTATCTCCAGCAACAATTTACATAAAGGAATGATCAACATAAATAAACCAATCAATGCAGCAAAATTACAGAGTTCCTTAACAAACCATGTCTGATTTGATGGAGAAACATTTGTGTCTGTGTCAAACACATGCGTCCAGTAATCTATAACTGCCGAAGTTGCTTCACTACTGAAATGAACCAGAGGATGTATAGTTTGCGGCTGGTAAATAACCCGAAGAGTACCGGCATCCTTATCTCCATAGAAAACACCCTCTTCAACATAATCAATTGTGGGATCTGCACTTTGCATCATTTCCACGGTTTCTGCTGCATCTCCGAGAACCTGTGCGTTTCCGGTAGAATTTAAATACCCGCATTCTTCAAGTGATCCGTATACAATACCTGCATTACAGCGCAGCTGTGACCATTTCCAATCAATCCCTGAATAGATAAGAAAGCTCGGTGTTTGACCGGTCGGCAGAATGGCCTTAACCTTCATTACAGAATTACAATATTCCTGCTCAGCTACAGTGATTTCTTCACCACCATCAGAACCCGGAAGC
>Ga0153953_1000181_pt1 | contig 20052 bp, 19 predicted proteins | sample TSNJ037MetaG_FD_104718 | JGI IMG/M metagenome (GOLD analysis project Ga0153953, IMG submission 104718) | Attine ant fungus gardens microbial communities from New Jersey, USA - TSNJ037 MetaG | ecosystem: Host-associated > Fungi > Mycelium > Unclassified | place: USA: New Jersey, Wharton State...
AAAACCTCCGACTACCTCATTTTGAGCAAATATTGCACCCCATAAAATATATGCAAACAGAATTTTTGTAACCGTAAACAGCACCGTCATCGCCACATCAAACCGATATGCCATTTGTGCTTTGAACAGGATTTTGGCAATTTCTAAATATTTTTTCATTCAGATTCCACCTTTCTGCTGTCATATATTCTCTCAACCACACTCCCGATTTCATCTTCTTCAATCGTAATATCGTTAAGCATATATTGTTTCATAAACATCGTAACAAGTTCCTGTGAAGTAGTTACAGGAACCATAAAGACTACTTTTAACGCATTTTGTTCTACTAATATACAGCCCTCGGGCAAAAGAAAATTCGTTTCCTCGGCAAAGCAAAGCGTTATTTTCTTATGTGTGCGGTATCTTTGGAACAACATATCGGTATCGCCGTCATAGATTTTTTCGCCATGATTTACAACAACGCAGCGCTTGCACAGACTCTTAATATCCTCCATATAATGAGAGGTTAAAATAATAGTCGTGCCTTTATTTTCGTTGACCTCTTTTAGAAATGTGCGTATCTGCCGCTGTGCGACTGCATCAAGACCGATGGTCGGTTCGTCTAAAAACAGCACCTTTGGGTTATGCAATAGTGCGGCAATCAATTCCATTTTCATGCGTTCACCAAGAGAAAGTGTCCGCACTTGCACGTTTAACAGCTTTTCCACTTCAAACAGCGTAACAAAATAATCTAAATTTTTCTGGTATTCTTCTTTTGGTATTCCGTAAAGTTCCTTGAAAAGTAAAAATGTATCGCTTGCTGTCAGTTCAAAAAAAAGTTGGCTTTTTTGTCCCATTACTACAGCATATTGTTTTTTAAACGCATGTTCCAACTTATTCGGATAAAATCCAAGCACCGAAACCTCTCCCGAAGTTTTTGCAATAATACCTGTCAGTATTTTCACAAGCGTGGTTTTTCCTGCACCGTTTGGTCCGATAAGGCCGATAAATTCGCCCTCGTTTACGGTAATGTCAAAATTTGATAATGCCGTTTTGTAAGAAAATTTGCGTTTGAATAATGATTTTACACTGCCACGCAATCCTGCTTCTTTTTCAAACAACTTATATGTTTTGGTTAAATTTTTGGTTTCAATAATCATTCTGTAACCTCCTGTCTGCAAGCTGAGAAAGCTGTTCCAATATTATATTAAATTCAAGGGTATCATTTACATTTGCTCTCATATAAACCTCCATATAAATACAAAATGCCCACAAGAGTGGCTGCTTTTTATTTGTAGAACTACTTTCTACAAACAGACAGAATACTCCTGTGGGCAACGTTTTTAATCACGTTAAAAACGTATAACTATATAGAGATACAAAAAGAATGTAACAGGACAAGCCCATCACACCCCATAAAATTATTATGCAATAATTTTATATAACTCAAATGGTTATTGTAGGAAGTAATCTGTAAGGCATAATCCAAAAACGCTGCATAGCGTTTTCAGAAAGGTACACTAAGAAGAGCAGGCATAACCCTACCTCTTAAAAGGTAACCCCTCTCAACTATTTAGTTGAAAATCACCATTACAGATACAATTAACAAACAAACCATCCTCTCATTTTTTAGAATAAACTAATAATATACTACTATTGCTAAAATTGCAAGCCCTTAAATTATGGGCATCAACAATCCCAACATAGGAATATTTCATTAATAAATGATTGAAAAATGAGCATAATAATGCTATAATAATGTACAGGAGGTGTTATTATGCCAAACATTAGACCTATTACTGATTTAAGAAATACAAACGAAATATCAGATATTTGCCACGCTAAGAATGAACCGATTTTCATTACGAAGAATGGATATGGTGACTTGGTTGTTATGAGTATTGAGACTTACGAGGAAATGCTGAATACATTGTACATTGATACGGCAATTGCGGAAGCCGAAGCGGAATATAATAGTGGAGCAGAATTGCTGGATGCAAAGGAGGCATTGGCTTCTTTGAGAAGGAGGCACTTTGGATAAATTTACTGTAAAGTTGATGCCGAGAGCCTATCGGGATTTGGATGGAATATATGTACATATTGCAGTTCATATTGGTGTGAAAGAGACAGCCGAGAACCTGATTGATGAATTGGAAAAAGCCATACTGACGTTGGATTTCATGCCTTACCGAGGTGCCGAGCGAAAAGTTGGAGCCTACGCAAATAAAGGCTACCGACAGGTTTTTGTTAAGAACTTTGTGATTGTGTACCGTATAGAGGAAAAGAATAAGGAAGTATTAATAGTAACGGTCAGATATACACCAAGCGATTTTTAAGAGAAAATAAAAAAGACTTCTTCGGAGGTCTTTTTTAAAATGTGTTCTCGGTTGGCCTTTTCGTTTTTATAAATGGAAATTTGTTGAAACCTATGATAGAATAAAAGTTAAATGTATGGATAGATTACTCTAAAATGAAAGGTATGACCATGTTAGAATAAGATGGCAAGATTAAGGGGAAAAAGTGCTGTATTAGAGATAGTACCGCAATATGGTTCTGTGCAATCCACTTAATAAATCGGATATATTGGTCGGGTTTAGTGAGCTTATAATACGCTAATGCACCAACAATTGCACTATTATATTTATTGCGGATTTAACGGGGCGCCGTCATAATGTAATGGTCGAGGTTGGCTATTGATTTTCGACGAAATCATATTCAAAAGGGGCCTATATGTGCCTTTTTAAAATCTATTACAAACCAATTAAGAGCAAAAGTCAGCCTATGGCATTGCAGTGTATCATAGGCTTGAAATGTAAGTATATTTAGTTAGTTTGTTGGAAGCCATACAAATACAGAAAAATTAGGTGTTGAAACAATGGCAAAATTGATAAGCAAGAATACAGATATTCAACTTGTAAGGATGATAGAACCGAATTATTAATGTTGACAAGGATTAAGAACGATAACATTAATCAGAATAACAAAAGGAGCGTGATATAGATGCGGTTAGAAACAGAAAGGTTGATTCTTCGTCCGTGGCTTTCCTCAGATGCAGAAAGTTTATATAAATATGCCAAAGACCCGGAAGTGGGGCCGATTGCAGGATGGCCGCCACATACCAGTGTGGAGAACAGCCGAGAGATTATTAAAAATGTGTTATCCGCTGATGAAACATATGCTGTGTGCTTAAAAGAAGATAACAAGGCAATCGGCAGTATCGGACTGATGATTGGAAATGCCGGTAATCTTGACCTTACGGATACGGAGGGGGAAATCGGATACTGGATTGGTGTGCCATTTTGGGGGAAGGGTTATATCCCGGAATCAGCAAAAGAGCTTATTCGTCACGGCTTTGAGGATTTGAAGCTGGAAAAAATCTGGTGTGGATATTTTGATGGCAACATCAAATCCAAGCGCGTGCAGGAGAAATGTGGCTTTACTTATCATCACACCAATAGAGACATTCATTGGAAATTGATGGATGATATTCGTACCGAGCATGTCACTTGCCTTGTCAGAGAGAAATGGAGATGTGGTTTGTTAATGGACAAAATGACACGGGAAGATGCAATTGAGGAATTATCGCTGATGCTGATGTATCTAACGAGATTTCAAGATAATAATGAATTCTGCAGATATATGGAAGTAACCTGGAAGGGATATGATTTTGAAATGATGAATCAGCTTGAGAATAAAGAATTGATTATACAGCCAAATAGAAGTAAATGTGCATATCTGACTGAAAAGGGCAAGGAACGTTCCAGGAAGCTTTTGCAGAAATATCATTTGCCGGATCAGGATATCTATGAAAGGTTTGAGTTTAGAAATATCAGGTTAGAGGAGGCCAAAGAAGCTGCTGAGATTGAACGTATTTGCTTTCCGCCGGGTGAGGCATGCTCAAAGGAAATGATATTAGAGCGTGTCGCAAAGGCTTCAGAATTATTTTTGGCAGCTATTGATAAGAATACAGGTAAAATGGCCGGATTTCTAAATGGGATCTCTACGGACGAGTATTCCTTTAGAGATGAATTTTTTACGGATGCAAATCTGCATGACCCAAATGGCAGAAATATCATGTTGTTAGGTTTGGATGTGATTACGGAGTATCGCAAGCAGGGACTGGCACGGGAGCTTATGTACCAGTATCTTCGCCGGGAGCGTGAAAATGGAAGACGCATTATCCTGCTGACATGTATGCAGTCCAAGGTAAAAATGTATAAGAAGATGGGATTTCGTGATGAAGGAATAGCAAATTCTACCTGGGGTGGGAATCAGTGGCATGAGATGAGTTGCGTGATTGGATAATTATTTGATTCCTTATCGAAAAACTCTGTGGGCTATAGAAATATCATTTAATCAACAGACTTAACGTTCCGGCCACAATCATGAAAAGCCCGGGAGCAGTTTTCTTATTCAGTTTTTCGTGTAACACAAAATATCCGAAAGCGACAGTTACTAATATACTCAGCTTGTCGATGGGTACAACAACGCTGGCAGGCCCCTCCTGCAATGCATGGTAGAAACACAACCATGACAACCCTGTGGCAAGGCCGGAAAGCACGATAAATATCCGGCTTCGTTTGTCAATGTCTTTGATATTGCGTTGTTTGCCCTGCCAAAAAACAATCAACCAGGCCATTATTAGTACGACAACTGTCCGAATGGCGGTTCCAAGATTGGATTCTACACCGTCAATGCCAATCTTCCCTAAAATTGCCGTGAGGCTTGCAAACACCGCAGACAGGACGGCATAAACCAGCCATTTATATCCCTTTACATCATTCGATACGGTTTCTTTCCTTTCGATCATCAGATATGTGCCAATGCCGATCAGGATCATGGCAATCACTTTAAGCAATGTCAGTTCTTCACCAAGAATGATAAAAGACAGCAGCATAGTGAGAACGGTGCTGGATTTATCGACAGGGACAACCTTGTTGACATCCCCGATTTGCAGTGCTTTGAAATAGCAAAGCCAGGAGCCACCTGTGGCCAGCCCCGACAGTACGAGAAAGACAAGGCTTTTGACATCGATGTTTGCAATGGTGTCCTGGGAACCCACAACAAAGACCATCAGCCAGGCAAAAATAACCACAATGACAGTTCTAAGAGCCGTCGCCAGCGTTGAGTCGGTGTTTTTAATGCCTACTTTTGCTAAGATGGACATGATACCGGCAAAGAGGGCAGAAGCGAGCGCATAGATTATCCACATGAGGACACCTTCCTTTCTTTCTTTGGTGCAATGTGTCTTTTAAATACCTTGAATTATATCACGACATGCTGTTGGATGCAATTTCAAAAAATTTCTTTTTTTCATATCAAAAAATTTCTATTTTTTCATAACTTTATAACATTTTTAGTTTATAATAAAATTACTATATAGTTCAGCTGCATTAAACCAAACAAAAGGAGATATCATAAATGGCTCATTTATTAGTGGTTGAAGATGAGAAAGCAATTAGTGATTTAATTACCATGAATCTTAAGCTGATCGGACACAGCTTTCGTAAAGCTTTTAATGGAAAGGATGCTTTAGAATTTTTAAATAATGAACGGTTTGATTTGATTCTACTGGACATCATGCTACCTGAGTTGGATGGCTTTCAGATTATGCAGCAAAAAAGAGATTTACCCGCGCCGGTTATACTTATCACAGCGAAAGATTCTCTTACCGACCGTATAAAAGGGTTTGAACTCGGGGCGGACGATTATATCATCAAACCTTTTGAAACCTTAGAGCTTCTGGCGAGAATTAATGTTGTACTCCGCCGCAATGACAATGGAAATGCATCTTTTGTTTTAGGCGATGTTGAGGTGAGGATCGAAGAGAGGCAAGTGTTTCGGCATAATGAATTGGTAGAGATGACAACAAGGGAGTTTGAATTATTGGAAGTATTGATTCAAAATCGCAACATTGCCTTATCACGGGAGAAATTACTGGAAAAAGCCTGGGGGTACGACTATCAAGGGGAATCACGTACGGTAGATGTACATATTTTAAAGCTGCGAAAAAAACTGGGGTGGGAAGATAAAATCAAAACAGTTTACAAAATGGGTTATCGATTGGAGGTGCTGCCGTGAAGTTTTGGCATAAAGTGTTGTTAATCGTTTTAATAATTTTCATTGCTACCCTTGATATCAGTATATTTACAATTATGCAAAAAAACTGGGCACTGAACTTAAGCTGGGAAATCGAACGCGCTTCCAGTGAACAGGCTCTGATTGCGAATAATATCTATGAAAATTTAAATTCGGTTCGGTCAAGAGGTTCGATGTTAAACGAGGATGTTTATTATGATGTCGTCCGTTCTTATGACAATTATTATTCTAAACAGGGTATCGCCCTTGAAATGTGGAAAGACAACCGCCGTGTATTTCCCCGGAGCGGTGAGATGGATTCTGCCATGCCTGCATTTACCAGCCGTTCGATCGAACGAAATGGTAATCACATTATCCAGATTGCGAAATATTTACCGTCGCCTGACGACGATTTATTGTTACTGTACGAACGTAATATCAATTCTTTATTTGCAGTGCAGCAGGATTTAAATCATTTCTTTGTGATTATTAATTTAGCAATGGGGCTTTGTCTGATGGTTCTTCTTTATTGCGCAATCAGACATTTGACGAAGCCCTTGTTAATGCTGTCGGAAACAACAAAACAAATCGCTGACGGCAATTACGTGAAACGTGTTGCGTTAAAGAGTAAAGATGAATTTGGCGAATTAGCAGATAACTTTAATCGAATGGCGGAGGCTGTCGAGAGGCATGTAACGGAATTATTGCATATGGCGGAGGAAAAGCAAAGGCTGGCGGATAACCTGGCCCATGAATTGCGTACACCGCTCACCGGCATGAAAGGCTTCGCAGATTATCTGATGACGGCAAACTGCAACGAAGAAGAACGATTGATCGCAGCCGGCTATATTCAAAGTGAGACTCTGCGGTTAAACCAGCTTGCCAATAAACTTTTGGAGATTTCGGATCTGAAGCATGAATCATGTCCATTAAAACCGGTGAGCATAGAACATTTATTTGATGCCGTAACCAATATTGAGGAGCCGCAATTGCGGTTGGCAAATCAAACCCTGATAACAAATAGATCTGTTTCTGCCGTTATGGGTGATTTTGATTTGCTCGTTTCATTTTTAGTGAATTGTATAGACAATGCAATCCACGCATCCGGGGAAAATGATACGATTGTATTGTCCGCTTACGAGGAGAATCATACTGCCGTCTTAGAAGTTCGTGACGAAGGATGCGGAATGAGCATGGAACAGACAAAAAATGCGTTTGAAGCTTTTTACCGGTCAGACAAGTCAAGGTCGAGGGAACACGGCGGCGCCGGTCTTGGTTTGTCTTTATGCAAACATATAGCAGAATCGCTTGATGCAAAATTAAATTTATATTCAAAAATGAATGAAGGGACAAAAATACAAATTATTTTACAACTCTCTAATAACTTTACAGTTACTCCATAACATCACTATTGTAATATGGTTTGTATCACCACAATGTTTGCAAACATGAACGCAAGGTGAAAAATCAATTTTGGAGGGTATAGAAATGAAGAAAAAAGCATTTTTAACAACATTGGGCGTATTAGCCTTATCCAGCACATTACTAATCGGTAATGCGGCTGCCGGGTCGGCTATCATGAACAATATGGTAAAAACGGAGGAAGATTCTAATCAGGGAGTTGAGCGTTTATCCACCGCTCCGTTATCACACACGACGCAAACAAAAGAAAGTGAAGCCCCGGCCAGTGTGCCGAATTTGAAAGTGGAACCTGACGTTCCGGTGAAAACATCTGAGGAATATCTGGAAAATGATATCACAGAGGAAGAGCTGCAAATGATTTATGACTATATGGACAATTCCTGGGAGGAGGCAGACACGACACGAGATCAGACAGACGACGAGATAAACAGGCGCAGAATATTGAAGGATCAATATGATTACGATGGTCTTAGGCCCCAGAGCAAATTGCCGCTTGCGAAAGGAAACAGCGATTTTTGTTTTGATTTAAAGACCCAAACGTATTATTTACCCGACAGAGCGTTGACGGATGAAGAATTATTACAGTTTATAGACTGGACGGCAAGAATTGATTATGCTTTAAATCTGCGCATCGAAGACATATTGCCACAGCCCGGTGCCAAAGATATCACGAAAGAGGAGGCAATTGCTAAGGCAAAAGACAGTTTTAAAACGATATTTGACGTGGATGTATCCGGAATGGATGTTGTCACAAACTTTAACGAATCCTACCCGACAAATAAAGGCGAATGGTACATTATGTTCGCACCTCATAAAATGGAAACGCTTATAGCGAATAAGGAAGCTTTCTGGTATAACGATTGTGTCATTGATTCATTAACAGGTGATTTGATGCAAATAAGCAGATGGTGTTCCACGGATTATGATAAAACCACAAACGAAGATGATACGCAATCGTTCCTAAACGACCAATCAATCCTAAGCGATGACAGTTGGATTGAAAAGGCAAAAAACGCCATAACGGAAAAATGGGGGGAGAAGCGTAAGATTAAAGATGCAGTCGTAAAAATTAGTCCTATAGAATCAAGTGATGACGTTGAAAACGGTAAGAGTACCGTTTCCAGTGGGGGAATTGTCAGGGTGGTTTCTGTTTTAATCACATTGGAAGATGATTCCGCCTATAGGGTGACATTGTCCTATCCGGATCAGACTCTGCGTAATATTGAATATACGCCTGACATACAGGAAGATGACTTGAGATATTTCGATTAATTCACTCGTAACCATTCAAGTAATCATTTTATATCAGGCGGGAAGCTATTGTCAAAATAGTTTCCCGCCTATACTTATTCTTTTTATTATATTCATACCCGTCTGCCAAGACTATGCCGTGTAATTTTCAGGCAGGTCTTTTTTCTTCATTACGACACTGTTGTCGACACTCTTAACTTTGTAAAGTTCAGGTATTGACCTTGAACAAACCGGCTTTTTAAGTTGAAAAAATGGCTCTTTTTCATGTTTGGGACAGACAAGCACAACCACATTTTTTTCGACAGACTTATACTTACAGAAAGTGCATTTTGACCAAACAATTATTTCTTTAGATTCCGGCAGTTTGTTCAATACATAAAAGGCGACTCCCAAAAGTGCAAGCATGGCTAAAAGAACGACCAGGCATCCTGTCCGCCCATAGCTTTGATAAAGCCAATCAACAAATTCATATATGCGTCCTTCCATTGTTTTCCCCCATTCGTGTAAGTGTTCGGCAGGTAAGTGTACTCTTTGTTTTACATTATATACCGCTAAAACAAAAAAATCTACAAAAATAGTAGTTATATTGATGATTAAAATCAACGAAACTACAAGTTGAGATGGAATATAAATGGACAGACCTTCGATTCATTTGTTTTCCATTATCTTATCCTTTAAAATTTTGAATTGTGAGATTCGTATTAGCGTTTTGTTTTCTAATCGCGTCAGCACGGAATGATTTGATTATAAAATCCGCTTTTCCATCAAAAAGGATAGCGATGTTTTTTGAATAAGCATAAGGTACCGGCTTATATTCAGTGATTATCAGGCTCGCACCGCATTCATTAAGCAGTTCAAATATCGTTTCATACCCGTAACCGCTGCCGCCATCGTCCGGGTGCGATGTTACTCGCGCCACTCCCAATTTGATCAGGATGTTGATATTGAATGGGATTCCGCTATCTGAAATACTCAGTTCGTAGCTATTATCAGTAATTCCAATGGAAAATTGGACTTTATGGCAGGTTAGGTCTTTGTCAAGATGCTTGATAGCAGTAAATGAGTTTTCCGTTAAATCTCCGATAATGTTAGCCAGGTCGAACTGCGGGATGATTTGATCAAACCCGCTGACATCCCCATTCACAGCAAGGTCGAAATCAATGCTTTTCAGCATTGCTCTTTCAGACACCGTTTCAAATTTAGCATCGACAATCTGTAAGCCGGTCAGTGGGAGGGATTTGCCGTCAAATATCTTTTTGTTGAAATCCTTTTCTGCCTTGTCCCTTGAAATGCTGATCTCATTAAGGATATTTTGGGCATCCTCCAGGACTTCCGTCTGCTCTGACCGCATAACGAGTTTCTCAACAGCCCTTTGCATTGCATCCAGTTTCTTATCATCTTTATGAACAACCGAAGCTAAATAATCGTGCATATTTGTCAGCACGGCAATATCTTTTTCTTTTTGAGCAAGTATGTCTTGTTGCTTCTTGTGTATTATATCTTTGGCGTTCTCGTCTTTAGAGATTGTTGTTTCTCGTCTTAGGCAACTATAGATGCCGTATCCGAGTGCGACAAATCCGGCAATCACTGAGGTTGTACTCTCATCTGAAATATCTTCCTTGAATAAGCCATACATAATAATAACAATACTGCTTATAGATAAAAAGATTCCGCTTGCGAATTTTTTGTGAATAGAACTAACGTCCACATTGATTTTCAATAGTAAAAAAGCGATGCCGATGCTGATAACTCCAGGAATAATATAATGATAAATGCTATCGTCTGAAACACGTAAGGGATACATAACTGCAGCCGAAAATATGGTGGCGATAAGGTATAGCACATAGCTTGAAGCATAAGCGATGACGAACGAAGTGAACATTACCTCGATTCGTTCTCTGAGAAGTAAAGCAAGAAAAATGCTTGTAAAAAATATCACAATTACTGTTTTAAACGGTTCGCCTATAAAGTAGTTTAGTACTAAAAAAGTTGTTGATGTAAGGACGACAAAGCCAGCACCAAACAATATTTTCTTCCAAAAAGCAAATTCCAAAGCTTTGATTTTGTTAAAAAAGAGATAGCTGACAGTCGTTAATGTAAATAGTTTTATTATGTCAATGATTAAATCCATGTTGAACACCTCCCTGATACTCATCGACATGATTGCACATTATTGCATTATTGTTTTTGCGATAATTTCGTTCCCCTTCTTGATAGCCTTAATGCGTAATTCGGTATTCATAAACCGATTTGCGTCAATAGGATTAAGAAAGGGGATTTGCGGTTATGTGGGCATATATTTGTGCTGTTGTTAGAAACGTCATGGGGCGATAATTACCCAAAACCTGTAAGGCATGAACAAGGGTCATGCCTTACACACATCTTTAATCTGCTGTGCGTAATAGAAAATGAATTCCTTATTTGTCGGTGCGCCTTTAGAGCCGCTGACAACAGCGGGATAGCACTCAGCCAGGGTATCAGCATCTGTAATGCACCACGCCTTGTTGATTGCTGTTTCAATGGCTCGGTTTACGCTTCCTACGGTTTTCTTATGTTTCTTTGCGATTATGGGGAAAACATCTCTATGTAGATTGATGTCAGGGTCATTAGACTTAGCAACTATTAAAATAGCATCAATGACGTACTTTTTACCAAGCATATCCTCATTGATGCCGATTTTGCTAATCCGCATTTTGACCTCATCCTCTAAGGAAAGTTTTTTCACTATTACTGGCTCGTCAGGACGAGCATTTATTTTATATTGGTAAAAGGCGCATATATGTTCCATAACCAGTTTTGGTGAGTAATCCCGCTTTTTCTTCCAAAAGACATAATCAGCCCCACCATCACGTGCGGCTTCTTTTGTCATTGGAGAACGGTTGTTTGTGGCAACAACGATGTAAGGCCTATCCGGCAAATTGAGCTGGTTAAGTTTTTTCAAGAAAGTCAATCCGTCACCATCGCTGTGATGCAGTTCAAGATCGAGGATGATTACATCAAAAGCAAACTTTTGAACAAGCGAAAGCCCTTCGGATTCTCCTTCTGCCATGTAAAAGCTGATTGGATAACCCAAAGTTGGACTTAATGTAGATATGTATTCTTTAAAATCAAGACGATGTTGAATTTCGTCCTCAACCATTAGGAGTTGCATTTGGCGCATAGTTCCTCACCCCACTTTGACCCTTATTATAATGATTCGGTATATTAAAGTCAATAAAAAGGAAGTAGGTTTATAGAAAGCAATGATTCTACAAGTGCAATAATGTTGTTATTTTTTCAATGACTGGAGATTATAAATGAAAAATATAGATGATTTACAAGAACAAATGGAGATAGCCGAAAGGCTTCAATTACTTAGAAATGCAAAAGGATTCACTCAAAAAGATATGGCCGAATTGCTGGAAATGTCTTACCACACATATGTTAAGCTGGAAAACGCATCTCACGGCATCACAACAAAAAACTTAATTAAAGTATGTAAAATTTTAAATGTTTCCGCTGATATGATATTGTTTGGAGTTACCGGTAACGACAACATCAATTTTGCTGAATATATAAGGTATGCAAGGATTTTTTCTGATGATGGGATAGGTGAAATCGAGGACGGTGTGGCTCTCATTAAAAAATTGCGGGGTAGTGGTCAGGCAGAACAGTCGGCAGAAGAAGAATTATATTGAATTGGAACCAGAGATGACCGGTGGAAATATGCACCCATAAAGCACTTATACAAGTAGAAAAATTTACAAAGGAGTGGTATTATTAAAATAAACATGTAGAATTTTGGGACAAGGAGTTATATAATGTTATCAGCTATAATAGATAGACGAAGTATTCGTAAGTATAATAATAAGGCTGTTTCCAGAAAAATGATTGAAGAAATTGTACGGTCAGGGATGCTGGCACCATCATCAAAAAATCGACAACCGTGGAAATTTATTGTTGCAACTGGAACTTCAAAAGAAAATATGCTTGCAGCTATGGGCAAGGGATTAGAAAGAGAAAAGAAAAGCCCTCTTCTTCCGGAAAGTGCGAAATATTTAAGCGGTGCGGAATATACCTTGAATGTTATGCGTCAAGCACCAGTCATTATTTTTATTGTTAATTCACTGGGGATTGATATTCACCACTCTATGAGTCCTGAAGAACGCATTTACGAAATTTGTAATGCACAGTCGATAGGAGCAGCTATTGAGAATATGACTCTCACGGCAACAGAATTAGGCTTAGGCAGTTTGTGGATTTGTGACACTTATTTTGCCTATAAAGAATTGTGCAGCTGGTTAGATACTGAACGGGAACTTTTCGCAGCAATGGCAATAGGATATGCGGAAGAAAATCCTCCTTGCAGACCAAGAAAAAGTATAGATAATGTAGTTGAATGGAGAAATTGAATATTATAAGTTTATAAATTAAAAAGGAGAGGTTTTTGGCACAGATGACTTTTTATGAAAAGATATATTATGTTTGCAAACGGATACCGAAGGGTAAAGTTGCAACCTACGGGCAAATTGCTATCATCATAGGAAAGCCAGGGACTCCAAGACAAGTGGGCGGCGCTTTGCATAGGTCACCGGAAGGAATGTGCCTTCCGGCACATCGTGTTGTGAATAGAGATGGGGTATTGACGGGGGCAGCAGCATTCACATTTGAAAAGGAACAGGAAAGCAGGCTTCGTGCCGAAGGCGTTGAAGTGCTTCACAATAAGGTGGATTTAAAGAAATATAGATGGAATCCAAGCCGGCAGGAATTAGAAAAGATAGCGGAAATGATAAGGCTTTAGTTTGCTTAACACAGGAGGTACAATTTGAATGACAGATAAAATATCATTATTTGATAGTAAATCCTTTGAGGTCTTCTGCATTTCGGTTTTACGTCAAATTGCCGTTTCAGAAAATAAAGAAATCAAGTTTGAGACCACGCTTTCAAAAGATTTGAACTACATAAAAGATAATTCATTGATAATATTTGATGCGATAGCGGAACAAGGAATAGGCACCATTCCGGGGCCAACAGTTTTTGAAATTAAATATGGAAAAAAATCTCTTAACTTTAAAGATGTACTAAAGAATCTTACAAAAAAGGTGGGGAAAGCTTACCCATATGGAGAAATAAGCATTGTCCTCATTAGTAATCAAAGATACCCCGTCGAATATAATGACAGCAATATCAATGAGCGGGTAACGATTATTGTATGGGATGTTTCTTATATAGAGAAATGGATTGATAAATATCCAATTGATTTCAGCAATGCGATTAATAGCTTTCCGACGCAAAATGTAATCAACACATATTTAACGCAAGATGTTTTAGAAGAAGATTTTCATCTAAAGAGTCAAACAAATGCAGATGCATTAAAGCAGCTTATTCAATCTGATGAAAGCTTTGCTTTAGTTTTAGGTGCCGGTGTGTCAGTTGATCCTGGAGCCAAACCATGGAATAAATTATTAGATTCTTTTAAAGATGAATTAGTGAAAAAGAAAATAATTGTGGATATCAAAAAGCTCGGTGAAAAAATTGGCGACTCATCCCTCATTACTGCTCAATTATGTAAAGAACTGTATAAAAATGAAACAGACTATTTTTGGGCAATTCATCAGGGATTATACGCAAACCGGGTGTCGGTAAACAATGATTTCTCAATATATCATTTATCAAAAATAGCCCAAAAATGCTGCAATAAGGAGCATTTTAGAGTCCTTACGTATAACTATGACGATTACTTTGAAAAATATTTAGATAATCTTTCCGTGGAATACAATTCATTATATGATAAAAACTCTTTGATTAACAGCAAATTGTCTATTTACCATGTGCATGGATTTCTTCCCATGGTAAAATTTAAATCTCATATTGAAAATCGACATAAGAATTCGATCTATCTGACAGAACAAGATTATAACTCATTATATAATTACCCATACAGTTGGCAAATTTCCAGCCAATTAACAATTTTCAGAGAAAATTGCTGCCTGTTTGTTGGATGCAGTTTAGCTGATCCTAACATCAGACGTCTACTTGAAATAACAGCAGAAGAAAATCGAAAACATTATGCAATACTTACGAAAGACAAAATGTGTTCAAAAGATCTATTACGAGCTGCTAATCATTTTAGCAGATTGGGAATTGAAATCATTTGGGTTGAAGATTTTATTGACTTGCGCAGACAGTTAAGCTTTTTATCGGCAGACATCTCATCGTTATAATAACATGATGTTTCCGTATAGATTCGCCCTTGATATATGAATAGCCCAATCATGCTCATCATCGATCATTCAAGGTCTTTTCTCATAATATAATCAGTTTGTTTCTCTTTACCCATAAAAAACGGATGTGTACCAATTTTATAAAAGCTATTGCTTTTATAGAATTGAATTGCCTTATTGTTCTTTTCCCAAACGCCAAGCCATATGTGAGACTTCTTTTGCTTTTTTGCGATCTCAATCGCTTTGTTCAGCAAATGTTTACCTAAGCCTTTTCCCTGGAATTCATTTAATACATATATCCTTTCAATTTCCATCGACTTAGGATCGCTAATATCAGTCTGTACTTGATATTCATTTAATTTCATATAACCGGCAAGGGTATCTCCCCAAAAAATAAAGTAGAAAGATGAATAATCATTTGTTAATTCATATAGCAATTTATCTCTGGTAAAAGCATTTTCCAGATATGATTTAATGTTACTTTCTGTGTTCAAAAGTGCGAATGTATCATCGAAAGTTTTGTATGAAACTTCCTGAAGGTCAATAAGGTCGTTAAGTATACATTTCCTGATAGTAATCATTTTTCCTCCATGGCTTATATAAAGTCGCTGCGTATTATACATATTTATTATAACAATTATCTGAATGGATTACAATTCGATTTTTTAAGCTATAGATTGGTTTTTCTGATAGCAAAACACCTTATTTTATGGTAGTATAAATAGATGAATTGGATGATCTGAATCAGGAGGTAACCGCTTTATCCGGTTTTATATTTGGTGTAGTCTATTTGCTGGTTAATCGAGATGTAAAAAAGACATTCGTTCTTTTATTCATTATGTTTGCTTTTTAAATTATAAGTAAAATGAACTTACTATTAACACTGCCTGAGAAATATGAGATAGAAGATTTGGAGGGATGAACCTGTGAAGAAAGTAAAAATAACTGTTTTAAAAACAACATTGGATGAAGAACTTGCGAAAGAATATGGTGTAGAAGGTTTGACTGCCTGTCCGATGTTGAAGGCGGGGCAGGTGTTTTATGCAGATTATGCTAAACCAGATAGATTCTGTGATGAAGCATGGAAGGCCATTTATCAATATGTTTTTGCATTGGCGCATGGTGCTGGAAGTGATGTGTTTTATTATGGTGATTGGATTAGAAAACCGGGAGTAGCTATCTGTAGCTGCAATGATGGATTAAGGCCTGTTATATTCAAGTTGGAAGTGACAGATGAGAAATCGCAGATAGATTATGAGCCGATTCGGTAGTAGGGCGGAATGGTGTATTCATGAATAGACAAGAGAAAAACGAAAATATCATACAAATAAAGCAGGGATTAGAGACAGCTTTTATCAATCAAGAAGTTACCTCAAACTTGGCATATAAGCCGCAATTTGTTTCCAATAACTATAAAGAAGGCCGAAAAGTGTTATCCTCTATTGAGGATGAGCTTTTAAAATGTGAAAAGTTTTATATAAGTGTTGCATTTATAACCATAAGTGGAATTACTCCATTGCTTCAGACATTAAAGCAATTAGAAAGTAAAGGAATTCAGGGAAAAATACTAACGACGGATTATTTAAACTTTAGTGAACCGAAAGCCTTGCATAAGTTGGCGGAATTAAAAAATATTGAATTGAAAATGTATTGTACGGAAGATGGCGCAGAAGGTTTTCATACAAAGGGATACATTTTTAAATCGGATGATATTTATAGAATTATCATTGGAAGTTCGAATGTTACGTTAAGCGCACTAACTCATAATAAGGAATGGAATACAAAAATTGTTTCAACCACACAGGGAGCATATGCGAATGATATCATAAAAGAGTTTCAGCATTTATGGAATTCAGATCATACAAAAGCGTTTAACGAATTTATAGATCAATACTCAGTTAATTATGAGCTAATTAAAAAGCAGAAGGCGATTGCGAAACAGACAAAAATCCCTTCAATAGAACAATATAAATTAAAACCGAATGAGCTGCAAAAAGCATTTGTTGCAGAATTAAGAAAAATCAGGCAGGATGAAAAACAAAAAGCACTTTTGATATCTTCTACAGGTACTGGAAAAACTTTTGCTTCTGCATTTGCCGTAAGTGACAGCAATCCCGGAAAGGTTTTATTTCTTGTACATAGAGAGCAAATCTTAAAACAGGCAAAGAAAAGTTATCAGAAAGTATTTGGTCAATCTAAAAGAATGGAAATATTATCTGGTAATGAGAAAGATTACAATAAAATTAGAGATGCAGATTTTGTGTTTGCAATGTTAACTATGATGGCAAAAGATACGATCAGAAAAAAATTCGCAGAAAATGAGTTTGAAATGATTATTATTGATGAGGTTCATCATGCAGCATCAAAAAGTTATCAAAAAATCATGGGTTATTTTAGACCTGATTTTTGGCTTGGAATGACAGCTAGCCCAGACAGACCAGATGGAGAAGACATATATAAGATTTTTGATAATAATATTGCTTATGAAATCAGGTTACAGCAAGCCTTAGAAAATAATATATTGTGCCCTTTTCATTATTTTGGTATAACTGATTTAGAAATAGATGGGGAAGCTTTTAATGATGAAACAGGGAAGTTAAAACAGTTTATTTTGTTGGCTTCGGATCAGCGGGTTAATTATATTATTGAAAAGATTGAATATTTCGGATATTCAGGCGATAGAGTAAAAGGTTTGATTTTTTGCAGTTCTTTAGAAGAAGCAGAGATACTATCTTGTAAGTTTAATGATCGTGGGTATAAAACTTGTGCACTTTCAGGCAAAGATAAGTCGGAAATAAGAGATGAAGCAATTGGAAAATTAGTAAAAGATGAAAAAGAAGAATGTTTAGATTACATATTTACAGTTAATATATTTAATGAAGGTATTGATATACCAGAAGTGAATCAAGTGGTTATGCTAAGACCTACAGAGTCTTCTATTGTATTTATTCAGCAGCTGGGGAGAGGTCTTCGTAAGTTTGAAGGGAAAGAATATGTTGTTATTCTTGACTTTATTGGTAATTACTCAAATAACTATTTGATTCCCATAGCCCTTTCCGGAGATAGGAGTAGAAATAAAGACAATCTTCGTAGGTATATTGCGGAAGGAACAAGGATTATGCCGGGAAGTTCCAGTATTCATTTCGATGAAATAACAAAAGATAAGATTTATAAATCGATTGATTCATCGTCAATCAATAAGGTAAATGATATTGTATTTGAATATCGGTGCTTAAGAAATAAATTGGGCAGAATCCCGACATATGAAGATTTTGAAAATTATAATACGATTGATATGACGTGTATTTTTAATAATTCTAATTTGGGATCTTATCACATGTTTCTTAAAAAGTATGAGAAAGAATATCTATATAAGGACTTATTATCAGCTACTCAGGAAGAAATGTTAATGTTTATTTCGCAAAAAATCGCGAATGGAAAAAGAGTGGATGAACTATTGTTATTAAAACGTTTGTTGGTATATCAATCAGGGGTCAGTAAATTATATGAAAGAGATTTGCAGGAAAAATATGGAATTAAAGTAAATTCAAAACGTATTGCCAATGTGGTAAATGTATTGACAAATAATTTTCTTACGGCTGAAATACAGAAAAAGAAATTTTCAAGAAGCATCTTTGTTGAGGAGAATTCAGGGGAATTAAAGGCATCTCTGCAATTTGCAAAAGAAAAAAATAATGAAGTGTTTATGCTATTGCTTGATGAGTTACTGAAATATGGGATTCTTCGATATCAGAAGTATTATAGTGCTCGTTATAAAACAACGGATTTTGTGCTATATCAAAAATATACAAAAAGTGATATATGTAGATTGCTTAATTGGACAAAGAATCAAAACCCGCAAAATATAGGTGGTTATTTTTACGACAAAGAGACAAAAACATTACCGGTGTTTGTAACATATCGTAAAGGTGAAGATGTTATCGAAAGCCAGAATTATGATGACCGATTCATATCACCATCAGAATTCATTTCAATCTCAAAGTCCGGAAGAAATTTAAAATCTCCAGAAATGGATTATTTTTATAGTGACGAGACGAATATTTACTTATTTATGCAAAAAAACAGTAATGATAAAGGTGCAGGTGAATATTATTTCTTGGGACAACTTTATAATACTGGAAAGAAGGAACTTGTGGTGAGACAATTTATAGGAGATACGGTTTTAAAATTTTATTACAAATTAGATATTCCGGTGAGGGAAGACCTATATCAATATTTTACGTATGACAATATTCCGATAGAAGAATAAGGAGTGACCAATGAAAACAATTGAAGTGGTGGCAGCAATAATAAAGAAGGATGATAAAATATTGGCAACACAGCGTGGTTATGGAGAATTTAAAGGTGGTTGGGAATTTCCGGGTGGAAAGATGGAAATTGGAGAGACCCCCAGGAAGGCATTGATTCGGGAGATTAAGGAAGAATTAGAGATAGAAATTGCTGCGGGGGAGTTGATAAATATTATTGAATATGATTATCCGCAATTTCATTTGACGATGCATTGTTTTATTTGTAGTATAAAGGGCGGTGAGCTGGTTTTGAAAGAGCATGAAGCGGCAAAATGGCTTACGAAAGATACATTAGATAGTGTAGAATGGTTGCCTGCCGATGAAGTTTTGATTGAAAAAATAAAAGAGTACTTTTAAAGAAAATACTGTCGTTTTTCTTTTTACCGCATGTTGAGATGGTGGTGTTGCTGGAGTGAATAGGCCAGTTAAACCAAGGGATTTCAGAGGATGAAAAGTCAGCATGGGTGGAAAGAAACGTGGAAAGAAACATGGAATTAAAAATGTATTACGAAGCATAACCAGTATGCTAAGTAATACATTTTTTTTATTTGTCCAATGTCCTTTATTTTAAAAAATTATGATTTTGCTTCCGATTTCTCGTTTCTGATTTGTCTTAATATATGAAAAGAGATAATTTCTTACAAAAAAATATCGCCATCTTTTTTAAATGACGAAAAATTATATAAAATACAGTTAACTAATGTATTATAGAGTAAGTATAATTGAAATGGAAAATATTGTCAACAGTAATTATTAGAGATTTTTTGTCGATTTTTTATCGAAGTTCGGTTTTATGCATAAGAAGGGGA
>Ga0153953_1000188_pt1 | contig 19796 bp, 15 predicted proteins | sample TSNJ037MetaG_FD_104718 | JGI IMG/M metagenome (GOLD analysis project Ga0153953, IMG submission 104718) | Attine ant fungus gardens microbial communities from New Jersey, USA - TSNJ037 MetaG | ecosystem: Host-associated > Fungi > Mycelium > Unclassified | place: USA: New Jersey, Wharton State...
CAGGGCTGCGGAAACTACCTTGCGGTCAGTAACAGAAAGCTGCGCCTGTTTCATAATTAATTCAATTTTAAAGATTTCTTCCTCTTGTTTTGTTCCTTCCACAAGACCGTTCAGAGCCAGAAAGTATCTGCGGATAATCTCCTGCTTAGAAGCGGCCTGACATATTTCATCATCAATGATACAGTTGCCTGCCATATTAACGCCCATATCAGTAGGGGATTTGTAAGGACTTTCTCCGAAAATACGTTCAAAAATAGAGTTCAGTACCGGAAAGATTTCCACATCGCGGTTATAATTTACCGTGGTTTTTCCATATGCTTCCAAATGAAAAGGATCAATCATATTGATATCATTCAAGTCAGCGGTAGCTGCCTCATATGCCAGATTTACCGGATGTTTCAGAGGAATATTCCAAATGGGGAAGGTTTCGAATTTGGCATATCCTGCATGAATCCCACGCTTATGCTCATGGTAAAGCTGGGAGAGGCAGGTAGCCATTTTTCCACTTCCCGGACCTGGTGCCGTGATGACCACCAGTGGGCGTTCTGTCTCTATATATTCATTCTTACCATATCCATTGTCACTTACTATTAAGGGGATGTTGCCGGGATAACCATCGATTGCATAGTGGGTATAGACTTTTACACCCAGCTTGCACAGTCTGGATTTGAAGAGTCCCGCACTGTTTTGACCGGAATATTGTGTGATCACAACACTTCCCACAAACAACCCTTTCTCCTCAAAAGCGTCAATCAGGCGCAGGACATCGGTATCATAAGTAATGCCCAGATCTCCGCGTACTTTATTTTTTTCGATATCACCGGCACTGATGACAATAACGATTTCCGCCTGATCCGAAAGCTGCATCAGCATGCGAAGCTTACTGTCTGGTGCAAATCCGGGCAAAACTCTGGATGCATGATAATCATCGAAAAGCTTACCGCCAAATTCCAGATAGAGTTTGTTACCAAACTGGTCAATTCGTTTGCGTATGTGTTCAGACTGTAATGTTAAATATTTTTGATTATCAAATCCTGGTTTCATTTTATACTTTTCCCTTTGCCTTTTTTAGTCGTATTTTAAATCAATATAAACTATAGTATACTACAAATAATGAATATAAGGCTATATATTTTTGATTATTTTTTAGAAAAGATTTAGGAATAGACACAAAATTTAACAAACTATGTATTGATTTATATTTCAAGTATCTTTATAATGTAAGAGATTGAACTACGAGGAGGAAAAATATGAGTGATAATCAAGCACCCGGCGGCGGACCAGGGAATGGCCCGGGCAACGGATCTAATAATGGGAAAACACCTAAAAACGGACAGACGATTGTTATTTTTTTAATTATTACATTATTAACGTTAGTCGGTATTAACTTGTTTAACAATATGTTAAAAAGTTCTACACAAAAAGAAATCACATACAATCAATTTTTACAGATGGTCGAACAGGGGAAGGTGGATAAAGTAACGGTTAAATCCAATCAATTGGTTATTATTCCAAAAGAGCAGCCAATTAAGGGGATTGAAATGAGTTATTATACCGGGCTGATGGATGACCAGGAGCTGACACAGACCCTGCAGGATGCAGGTGTTGAGTTTAGTAAAGAAATACCGGATATGACTTCTGCGGTCGTGTATAATATTTTGGGAACTCTTTTACCTCTGGTTATTATTTGGGGAATTTTCTGGTTCTTTATGAGGAAAATGTCCAAAGGCGGCGGAGTAATGGGTGTTGGTAAAAACAAAGCGAGGGTATATGCCCAAAAGGAGACCGGAGTTACCTTTAAAGATGTGGCAGGTCAGGACGAAGCAAAAGAATCGCTTCAGGAAGTGGTAGGTTTCCTGGAACATCCGGGACAGTATACGAAGATCGGCGCAAAACTGCCGAAAGGAGCTTTGTTGGTAGGACCTCCGGGAACCGGTAAGACATTACTGGCCAAGGCAGTAGCCGGAGAGGCTCATGTACCGTTTTTTTCGCTTTCAGGCTCTGACTTTGTTGAGATGTTTGTAGGCGTAGGTGCCTCCCGTGTGCGTGAACTGTTTGATGAGGCAAAGAAGAATGCCCCCTGTATCATTTTCATAGATGAAATCGATGCTATTGGCAAAAGCCGTGATACACGGTTTGGCGGCGGAAATGATGAACGTGAACAGACGTTGAATCAGTTACTGGCAGAGATGGACGGATTTGACACGGCCTCCGGACTTTTGATTCTGGCGGCTACAAACCGGCCGGAGGTGCTGGACTCGGCACTTCTTCGTCCCGGGCGCTTTGACCGCCGTGTCATTGTAGATAAGCCGGATTTGAAAGGGCGTGTAGATGTTCTGAAAGTACATTCCAAGAATGTGAAAATGGATGAAACAGTAGATTTAGATGCCATAGCACTGGCTACCTCAGGTGCAGTAGGGTCCGACCTTGCGAATATGATCAATGAAGCGGCTATCCTGGCGGTGAAAAAAGGCAGAGACGTAGTATCTCAGGATGACCTGTTTGAATCCGTAGAAGTAGTTCTGGTTGGTAAGGAAAAGAAAAATAAGATTCTCAGCAAAGAGGAGCGGCGCGTGGTATCCTATCACGAGGTAGGTCATGCCCTGGTCAGTGCGCTACAAAAGGATTCAGAACCGGTGCAGAAGATAACCATTGTACCCAGAACCATGGGGGCTCTGGGCTATGTTATGAATGTTCCGGAAGAAGAAAAGTACTTAAATTCCAAGGCTGAAATTTTAGCCAGAATCGTTGAATATGTTGCGGGACGTGCTGCGGAGGAAATTGTATTTGATTCTGTAACGACAGGTGCGGCAAATGATATCGAACATGCAACAAAGCTGGCAAGATCGATGGTTACGCAATTTGGTATGTCGGAAAAATTCGGTATGATAGGTCTTGAAATAGCGGCAAATCAATATCTGGACGACCGGTCGGTGCTGAACTGCAGTGACAGAACGGCGGCAGAGGTAGACGAGGAAGTTATGAGGGTGCTGAAAGAGGCTTATAAGAAGGCGAAAAATCTTTTGCTAGAAAACAGAAAAGCTTTGGATAAGATTGCGGATTTCCTGATTGAGAAGGAAACCATTACCGGTAAAGAATTTATGAAGATTTTCAATCAGGTGCGGGAGGTTCCGGCATCGGTGGAAGGATAGGACGTTAAGGAAGCTGTTGTAAAATGACTGATTTTTGTCATTGGAACAACAGCTTTTTTAAGTCAATATGATTTTTGCTAAATATATTGACATATTGGATTTGTATGATATAATGATAAAAACGAAACGTTTCGATCACAAAAGAAAGGGGGCGATAACACGCATAAAAATGAAAGGGTAACAATAAAAGATGTAGCGGAACGGGCAGGGGTTTCACTATCTACAGCATCCTTGGTTTTAAATGGAAAAGGAGGAGTATCGGACATAACGAAAGAAAAGATACTCAAGGCAACGAAAGAACTGTCATACCGACCAAACCATGCGGCAAGAAGTCTCAGAGCTTCGAATACAAAGATGATTGGTCTGTTGATACCAGATATTTTGAATAGTTTTTATAGTGAGATTATCGAGTATGTTAGAGGAGAGATAGAGAGGCAAGGTTATTTCCTCATACTGGGAATCACAGGAAATAAAAGTGAAAATGAAGAAAAATACATATCGGAGTTTGTTTACAGAGGTGTAGATGGAGTGATTTGTGTTCCCCAGTTGACTTATGTGCAAAATACTTCATATATTAATCTGCTGGATGACTATAATATTCCTTATATATTTTTGGCGGATAATTATGAAAAGAATGAATCACCCTATGTCATGTGTGATTTATACAAAGGCAACTTTGATATGGCAGATTATTTATTACAGCTTGGTATGAGAAAACTGTTCCTTCTGGTAGGTGATAAGCGGGTGGATATGCCATATATTCAAGGATATCGTGATGCGTTTAAAAAAAATAAGTTACATCCGGATGATTCCTGCATATATGAAACTGCATACGAATTTGAGTCGATCCAAAGCGTTGCTGAGGTGATGATTAGAGAGAACCCAGAAGCAATTATGACAATAAGTGATTGGATGGCATGCGCAACGATGCAGGAAGCCATAAAACATGGAATAAAGATTCCTTCAGAATTATCTGTTACAGGATATGATGATGTGATATATTCCAGGATTAATCAAACACCCATAACAACGGTACGACAACCAATTCAAGAAATGTGCACTATAGCAGTACGGGGTCTGATGAGTATGATTCGGTCAAGTATAAAACCTGAACCTATTATTTTAGAACCAGAGCTAGTTATTAGAGAATCAACTAAGTCTTAGAAATATAAACAAGGTGCCATATGCACCTTTTATTTCAACATCGTATCGAAACGTTTTGAATTTAACTGATAACCACATGAATAAATGGAATTTATTAACATATTATACTAAAAACAGAAAATAAATTGAATTGGGAGGAAAATTCATGAGAAAACGAGTTTTTGTAATTTTATTATTATGTATATTTGCTGGGATTCTTGTAGGATGTCAGTCAGGAAATAATTCAACAGGTGATGGAGATACGGTTACGGAGACGAATGGAAACGATGGAGCTTCTGGAGAGGGTCTTGAATTCGTTTATGTAACGCAGGATATTGCAAATCCATATTTTATTGAGATATACAATGGATTTGAGGACAAATGCAAGGAACTTGGAATATCAACACAGGTATTAGATGCTAAATATGATGTCGCCACACAGAGAACCTATGTGGAAGATGCATTAGAACGCAGTGTGGATGGAATAATGATTTCCCCATTGGATCAAAATGCATTGACTGATCTCGTAGATCAGGCTAAAGAAACGGGGGTTGTTATAGCAGCAGAAGCGCAGCCTATTGATAATGCACAAATAGATGCAAAACTGGATGAATACAGTATTGGTCAGGCTATAGGAAGTGCGGCAGCCGAGTGGATTAATGAGAAACTCGATGGGAAAGGAAATGTCCTGTTAATTGCCCAGGATGATGTGGAAGCAGTTATTCGGCGAACAGATGGGACAAGAGATGCGATTATGGAAAATGCGCCGGATTCTGTTATCGTTGCCCGTCAAAATGGAAGTAATACGGAAATGGCTATGAAGGTGACTGAATCTATTCTGCAGAGTAATCCTCAAGTCAATGTAATATGCACATGTGATGATTATTCAGCGATAGGTGCTTACGAAGGTGTTAATTCCATGAATATGGCTACCGATATATTTTATATTGGGGGCTGTGATGCTACAGAAGAGGGTATTTCAAAAATGAAAGAGGACGGAAGCGTTTATCGTTCATCTATAAGCCTGTTCCCTTATGAAGCGGGTCAGGAGATAGCCCAGGCGATGTATGATTATTTAAAAGAAACAGCACAGGATACAGTAGTTCCAAGGAAATATGAGGCTGTCTGGCAGGCAAATGTGTTGGAGGAATAGCAATGGGGACTGAAGCAAATATATTGGAAATTTGTGATATCTATAAGCAATTTGGCGGAATCAATGCTTTAAATGGAATAAAGCTGAGCATTCGGGAGAATGAGATCCATGCAATTGTAGGTGAAAATGGTGCAGGTAAAAGTACGTTAATTAAATTAATAACGGGTGCGATTACTCCTACATCAGGAATCATAAAATTTGAAGGCAAAGAGTACGGTAAAATGAATCCTGCACTTGCGCTGGATATGGGAATTACGGCAATATATCAGGAATTTAATCTAATTCCCTCAATGACTGTTGCAGAAAACATCTTCTTTGGATGCGAAAAAATGAATAAATTCTTTATAGATTCGGAAGGTATGAATGAAAAAACCACAGAGATTTTCCAGGCTATGGGAGTTGATATTGATCCTAAGGCACAAATACAAACATTAGGAATAGCCCGGCAACAGTTAGTTGAAATCGCAAAAGCAATCTCTAAAAATGTTAAGTTTATTATAATGGATGAGCCCAGTGCACCACTGACAGAAAGGGAAATAGAGACACTCCATAAGATTGTAAGGCAATTAAAAGAGCGTCATATAACGATTATCTATATTTCTCACAGGTTGGAAGAAGTTTTTGAAATCTGTGACAGGGTGTCGGTATTTCGTGATGGCTGTTTCATCTCTACAAAAAATGTATCTGATACAAACAGAGAGCAGTTGATTACTGATATGGTAGGACGAAAAATAGGAGAAACATATCCTGAAAGAGGTGGTTTAAAAGACGAAGTGATTCTTGAAGTGAAATCCATTGTAAATCAAAGACTGAATGATGTATCTATCCAATTACGAAGAGGTGAAATACTTGGACTAGGAGGATTGGTTGGTGCGGGAAGAACCGAACTGGTGAGAGCAATCTATGGTGCAGATAGGATATTTTCAGGAGAAATAATACTTCATGGAAGCCCAGTTAAAATCAGAAAACCGATAGATGCCCTCAATAATGGAATTGGATTATTGCCTGAGGATAGAAAAAGCCAGGGACTGGTGATGGGAATGGGTGTGGCCGGCAATATCACGCTTGCTATTCTTAAAAAACTATCCGGATTCTTTTTTCTGGAATTTAATAAGGAAAAGGAATTATGCACGAAATTGGCAGAGGATTTATCCATAAAGATTATTAATTTAGAGAGTGCGGTAAAAAACCTCTCCGGTGGAAATCAGCAGAAAGTGGTCCTGGCTAAAATCCTGGCTACGAAATGCAATATTTTAATTATCGATGAACCAACCAGAGGTATTGATGTGGGTGCAAAACAGGAGATATACAAAGTCATGAGAAAGTTAGCTGACAGTGGGAAAAGTATCATAATGATTTCTTCTGAAATGTCTGAATTAATAGGGATGTCAGATCGGATTATTGTGATGTGCGAAGGAAAAATTACGAAAGAGTTTTACCCACCGGAATACTCACAGGAAGCAATTCTAAATTATGCATCACTTTAGGGAGGGCAAGATGAACAAAAATATTAAATTTAATAGATTTATATCCAGATATGCTATAATCCTGGTGTTTTTTCTACTGTTTTTAACTATGAGTTTTATAGCACCTAATTTTTTGACCGTAAATAATATAACGAATGTGCTTCGCCAGGTTTCTATCAATGGAATATGTGCAGTGGGTATGACATTTGTATTGCTTACAGGTGGTATCGATCTTTCTGTTGGATCTATAATTGGGGTGAGTAGTGTGTTTACAGCTCTGTTAATGCTAAAGGGATTTTCACCACTTGCAGCCTCTCTCATCTCTTTACTAATAGGAACATTGATTGGTTTTTTTAATGGTACCATTATCAGTTATATAAAAATGCCGCCAATGATTGCTACCATGGGGACTATGACATCGCTAAGGGGAATAGCATATTTAATTACCGGAGGAACACCGGTTTTCGGATTCAATAGTTCCTATTCACAATTGGGACAGGGTCATATTGGAATAATACCTATTCCTGTTATTATTTTAGGAATTACATTCGCTGTTGGTATTATTGTATTATCCAAAACCAGATTCAGCCGTTATATTTATGGCGTAGGGGGCAATGAAGAGGTTGCCCGGCTATCGGGAATAAATGTGCATCGCGTAAAAATTATTGCATATAGCATCAGCGGTTTTTGCAGTGCTTTGGCAGGATTGGTTATGTTAGGGCGTGTCAATAGTGGTCAGCCAAGAGCCGGAGAGTCCTATGAAATGGATGTGATTACAGCAGTTGTACTGGGCGGAGTTAGCTTAAACGGTGGTGTTGGTAAACTAAGTCATGTAATTTACGGTATGTTGATTATAGGCGTGTTGACAAATGGCATGACGATGATGGCTATTGATGATTATGTCCAGAGAGTTGTAAAAGGTATTGTTTTGCTGCTGGCAGTGGGATTTGACTGTTATATACAGAATCGCCAGCAAGCGGAAGTAAACTAAAAAAACAAGTATATATAAGGAGGCAAATATATGATTAAGACAAAGATGGGATTTATCGTGTTCGGTGTACATAAAGATGGTTTGGAGGATCCGATGGGTGTGCCGTTTATTAATGAAGAGATGATTAAATCCTCAAAAAAGGCACTTGAAGAACAGGGGATTGAATTATTAGAACATGATATTGTTGTCGCTTACAAAAAAGAAGCAAAGGAAGCACTTGCAAAATTAAAACATGATGACTCTGTGGATGGGGTAATTCTATTTTCCGGCACCTGGGTATGGGCATCTGAGATAGTCGCGGCAGTGAGAGATTTTGAAAGATGTGGGAAGGGTGTTATTATCTGGACAGTACCAGGTTCGCAAGGCTGGAGATTAGTAGGTACTCTGGCACTTGGTGCCTCCTTTAAAGAAATAGGTATGAAATATCGTTCTATCTATGGAAATGATTTAGAATCCATTGGAAAGGTGGTCAGCTTCTCACGGGCATGTGCCTTGAGAAATAAATTAAATATGGCAACGATAGGAGCATTTGGAGGGAGAGGAATGGGTTTGACTTGTGGGGTTGCAGACCCATCGCAGTTTATGAGGGAATTTGGTGTTGATATTGACTCCCGTGATTCTTCTGATATTTTAAAAGCAGCTGAGGATGCGACGAGAGAAGAAATTGAAGAAGTAAAAGAAACTTTAATCAAACCATATTTTCAAGAACTTCCTCCGGATGATAATTGCACAGAGCGCTCAATCAGGCTATATATCGGAATAAAGAAGGTGATAGAAAAAGAGAATTTTGATATGTATGTCATCCAGTCTTTTCCGGGATTAGCAGAAGATTATGCTGCGAGCTGTTTTGCTCAAAGTATGATGATTCAGCAAGGTATTCCAACAGCTACATTATGTGATTATAATAATGTGCTAACAGTATTCCTGCTAAGTAATTTGAGTCGAGAACCGGTATATTATGGTGATTTTCAAAATATTGATAAGAAAAAAAGAGAAGTTAAGGTAATCGGCGATGGTGCATGTGCTCCGTCATTGGCCGGTACTGAGAAAGCAAGATTTGCACATCATGGCTTGCCAACAGAAGGTTCGGCGGGAGGACTATCAATAGAGGCTGTACTTAAACCGGGAAAAGTAGTTATGGGCAGGATAGGAAGAGATAACGGAAAATTTGAAATGATTTTACATAAAGGCGAAGTATATAGACCCGAACAAGAAGAGTTAGAGCGTCAAAGGAAAGAATCAGGGATGTGGTTCTGGCCCCATGCATTTATCAAGATGGATGTGGACTATGATTATGGCGTACAGGTTTGGGACAGTGAATATATAACATTGGCCTATGGGGATGATGAAATATATAACGCATTAAAGGAATTCTGTTACTTGATGGATATAAAACTAATTGAGATGTAGTGATGTTGAGGGGCGGTTGCGAAACTAACAAATTATGTTAGAGATGCAGCCGCTCCATATTTTTATACTTTGTCTACCTGGCTATTTTATGCTACTCTATAAAGGAGGCTTCTGATGAGGACTGTACTTATGCCAACACTGATTTTGCAATAGCCTCTTCTATGAATTTAAAAAATTTTATATGCATTATTTTAGATAATTACTCCGTCTAATAGAGTGAAAGCAGTTGGTTGAAAATAAGTTTTTTGTCTGATTGCGGTGACTTCACCTTTGCCGGCAAGTGAAATCATACAGTTAAAATTAATTCCATGAAGAATGGCTTTATAAGGAGGGGATGATTTGAGAAGTCTAGTAAAAAAGGCGCAGCAGCAGGATGCAGAAGCATTTATTCAGCTTATGGAAATGCATAAAGAAAGTATGTACAAAATCGCACATTCTTATTTGAAACGTGATGCAGATATTGCAGATGTCATGCAGGAAACAATACTGGATTGTTTTGAAAAGATTCAGACATTGAAAGATCCTAACTATTTTAAAACATGGTTAATACGGATTCTGATTAATAATTGCAATGATATTATAAGGAAGGAAAGCAAAGTCTGCCTGCTTGAACATTATGAGGGTCTGGAGATTGAAGCTGTGGCAGAGGATCTTACGGAGTTTCGGGAATTGCTGAATTCCTTAGATGAAAAGTATCGGACGATTTTGATTCTGTATTACGTAGAGGGTTATAGAATCAGGGAAATTGCCGGGCTATTGGATATGAATGAGAGCACTGTAAATTCCCGTTTAAGAAGAAGCAGAATGATGCTGAAAAAAGAGCTGCATAATGTAATCGTTTAGGAGGAGAGTATAGAATGAATAAGAATAAACGTGATTATGATATAAAAAAAGGATTGAAGAAGCATATAACCATTCCGGAAATAGTGAATGAACAGGTGGAATCGGCTTATCAGACCATCCGTGAGCAAAACTGTTTTACAGCGAAAGAGAAAAAAAGTGCAGTGAGAAAAAGCATGATGCAAAAATTGATTGGTTCAGCGGCAGCAATGGTACTGTTATCGACCACTACATTGGCAGTTTTGGCGGCAAACGGATTTTTTAGCAAAGAAGTAATTGAAAAAGGAGATACAATAACGTATAAGTTTGATTTGGACTATGAACTGAAGCCTGGGGTTTTTGAAGCGGTGCCTGCTTATCTGCCGGAAGGATTTAAGGAACAGGAGGAAGACAAATACTGGCCGGACAGTGATTGGGGGCATGGGATTACGGTAATGGCAATCATCAATACTGCGGATCTGGAAATCATGGACAGGCAGTTTAGCCAGGAGGGTGTGGATAATGTGGAAAAGACAACACTAAATGGAATGGAAGCCCACCTGATTACGTTTCCGGAAGCAGAGAAGTACAGGAGTCCCAAATATATCTATTTATTTAATCCGGAGGAAGGCTATGTATTGCAAATTTTCGGAGATTACTCAGTTTCGATGGAGGAATTGAAAAAGTTTGCAGACGGTCTGGAAGTGACAAGGGTGGAAGATACAGATTTTGAATCGGCAAGGGAGAAAGAAGCCAGAGAATCGGAAAAAGCAGCGGACGAGCAGGCAATGACGGAACTGGAGCAGAACATGGCTGAGCTCATTGAGACAGGTATTCAGGATGATCAGCTTATTAAAATGGGTGAAGAAGGGAAGATGGATGATACGTTTATGAATGCCGGATATACAGTAGAGAGTGTGGAATATACAGATAGTATTGCAAACTATGATATCAATGGATTTTATGATTATACGGAAGTGGAACCCTGGCTTAATGAGGACAAAACCCTGAAACCGTATATAAGACAGCACTTTGATGAACAAGGCAATCTCCTGGAGGAAAAAGAAGTGGAACAGGAATTTATGGTTGTAAAAGCCAAGGCTAAGAAATATGGTAATCGCGGTACATCGGAAGAAGACAAAATGACGCCGCTGGATGCCTGCTTAGTTAGATTGGAAACACGTGAAGATGGCAGTTATACATGGCCTGAGGATTACTACCAGGCAGTCCCGAATCAGGATTATTATCTTCAGTCAGATGGGCGCTGCGTCTATATGGATAAACCGCAGTATTTGGAAGGAGATGAACGTGCGCATTCCTTTTTCTGGAGAACGATGGAATCGGAAGAAGAATTGGAATATACCATTATATTTGTGGTAGATAAAGACAGGGAAGATCTATTAGTTCTGGATTTTAATGGGCTTGCGACATTTGCGGATATGCCGGCTTATTTTGATATTCGGGGAACAGTCAAATAATTTGTGCAAGGGTAAAATAAAACCGGCGGATGTTCTTCCGCCGGTTTTTGGTACTTATTTCTTTATTGTGATCTTTTTAGTTGCTTTTACTTTCCCGATTTTGGCTGTAACGGTAACAGTCCCTTTGGCTTTCCCGGTTAATTTTCCTTTGTTGATTTTAGCAAGTTTCGGTTTATTAACGGACCATTTCACAGTACCTTTTACACCCTTCAGGGTAGTCTTCAAAGTGATTTTCTTACCAACTTTAACGCTGGATTTTCCTGTGATTTTAATACTCGGCTTATTTACCGTGATGGTACAAACGGCGGTTGCTCCATTTGTTGTAGTTGCAGTGATCTTTGCGGTTCCGGCAGCTTTTGCTGTTACGACTCCTGTTGTAGAATTTACAGTTGCCACTTTGGTATTACTTGATGTAAATGTAACTTTCTCAGTGGAAGGGGTTACTGATTTTGTTTCAACTTTATAGGTGGCGCCCACTTCCATTTTATTGCTTGCAGCTTTCAATGTAACGGTTGGATTCTTTACCGTGACGGTGCAGGCTTCGGTTATTTCACCTGCGGTTACTGATATCACTGCGGTTCCCGAGCTTTTGCCTGTAACGACTCCATTTGCGGATACGGTTGCCACGTTTGTATTATTAGAACTCCAGGTGATAGTGTCTGTAGTAGTGTCAGGAACAACCTCCGCATTTAGAGAAATGGTCTGGCCTTTGTAGATGGCGGCAGTTGTTTTGTCTAATGTAATTCCTGTTGCAGGATTGATAACGCTGATTGCACAGGTAGCAGTTAAGCCGTTTGAGGAGGTGGCCGTAATCGTTGCATTACCATATGCGACAGCTCTTACCGTACCGTTATTGCTTACTGTTGCGACGCCCGTATTATCCGATGTCCATGTAATTGTTCTGTCAGATACATCATCGGGTGAGAGGGCTGCGTTTAATCTGACGGTCTCATTGCGTTGGAGTGTTTTACTGCTTATGTCCAGACTAATGTTGGATGCCATGATTTCCGGAGTTACTGTAATGGTACATTCAGCAGTATTTCCGCTTACAGAGGTACCCGTAATCTTTGTTGTACCTGCACCAACTCCAGTTACCATACCGGCACTGTTGACGGTTGCAACCGCTGTGTTCCCAGATGTCCATGTAATTGTTTTGTCTGAAGCGATAGAAGGTGTAAAGGTTGCATTTAGTACGGTAGTTTCTTTCGCTGACAATGTTACAGCATTTTTATTAAGCGTAATGCCCTCATCCGGAATAGCTGTCATTTTAATGTTGTCATAGTATACTGCGCCAGGATATGCTTTGGGACATCCCATGGCAAAGCCATCAATTGCCGAGCCGTCTGCGCTGGTATTAAGCCAAGCGGATTCAGCATTTTCATCTATCTGAACTTTGTACTTATGATCTTCCAGATTAATTGTAAATGTGATATGATACCATCTGCCAAGTTCATAACCGTCCAACAGCATAACACGATCTGACGAACTCGTATATTCGGCATAAATCCTGGGTGTGTCATATTCCTTCAGGCTGCCATCCGTATCGCTGTAATTACTAAAATTAACCTGTGCCAGATTGCCGCCACCGAGCACATAGAAATATTGTCCATATGTATCACATCTGATATCGACTTCAACGATTACATTTTGGTTAATATTGTCTTCGCCATTATTGCTGAATGTGCGGGTAAATTTTTGTGAGCTATTATCATCCTTTTCCAATTGTTGAATCTTAAGTACCTTATTTCCAGCACGATTCGGATCCGGATCATCAGTAACAAATAAATTGGCGTCGGTATCATTTTTTTTGTACCATCCGCCGGGGGGATTGCTGGTTACGGTAGTATCACCAATAAATACGCCATCTTCATAACCTGTTTGAAAATCATCTTCATAATACACTCTGGCATCAGCGTTTGCAGAGATAGGGGTTAATACGACTGTGCTTATGACTAATGTAATAGCCATAATAGACGATAAAAATCTTTTTTTCATGTTTTTCCTCCAATAATTAGGGTATTTTTGTTAAAGTTGCATTATTTTGCGAAAATTATTATTGCATAGCCCACTTTCGCCAGGGCGTTCTTATTAAAATTATACTATTTTAACAAAATTGTCAAAATATAAGCTACCCTCCTTTGAATTTACTAAATATTAACACTGTTGTAAGCATTATATAATATAATTTGAATAAAGTCAAAATAATTTAGACTTAATTTTAGTTACAGTTCAGCCATGCAAATTTTCAATGATGTAATTAGGAGAAAGCTTGCTTTCGTATGCATATGTCATTGAAAATTTGCATGGCTGAACTGTAACTAATTTTATAGATACATATCTTTAAAAATAACCGGGCATATGCTACAATTATGTAATATTATAAAAAAACACATAATGTATAAGTGCTTCTTACTTAAAACCCAATGATAAGTAAGGACCTGTATAAATATAGAGGAGCCCCCATGTTTGATATACAAGAGGAATTGAAAAAACTACCCGGGAAGCCGGGTGTTTATATTATGCATGATGATAAAGATGAGATCATCTATGTGGGAAAGGCAGTCAGCCTGAAAAACCGGGTGCGGCAGTACTTTCAGAGCAGCAGAAACAAAGGCGTGAAAATAGAGCAGATGGTTTCGCGTATACAGCGTTTTGAATATATTGTGACGGATTCTGAACTGGAAGCTCTGGTGCTGGAATGTAATCTGATTAAAGAGCATAGACCCAGATATAATACCATGCTGAAAGATGATAAGTCCTACCCGTTTATAAAAGTAACTGTATCAGAAGATTTCCCCCGGGTATTATTTTCCAGGAGTATGAAAAAGGATAGAAACAAATATTACGGTCCTTATACAAGTGCCGGTGCAGTGAAAGATACGATTGAACTAATAAGAAAAGTATATAAGCTTCGCACCTGCAATCGAAGGCTGCCAAAAGAAATCGGCAACGAAAGACCTTGTCTGAATTACCATATAAAACAGTGTGCAGCACCATGCCAGGGATATATCAGCAAGGAAGATTACAGGAAGTCTCTGGATGGCGCCATCAGCTTTTTGAATGGGAATTATACACCGGTGATTAAGCTGCTGGAAGAGCGGATGAGTGATGCAGCCGAGCGGATGGATTTTGAGATGGCGATAGAACAAAGGGAATTATTGAACAGTGTGAAAAAAGTTGCCCAGAAGCAAAAGGTTACAAACAGCGATGGGGAAGATAAAGATATTGTTGCGTTAGAAACAGATGAGACAGATGCAGTGGTACAGATGTTCTTCATACGTGGGGGACGTCTGATTGGAAGAGACCATTTCTATCTGCGGGTAGCGCCTCATGATACCAAGGCAGTCATCCTGTCCAGTTTTATTAAGCAGTTCTACGCAGGCACCCCATTTATCCCGAAAGAGGTAATGCTGCCGGAAGAAATTGAGGATATGGAAATCATTGAACAATGGCTGAGCAGTAAACGCAGTCAGAGAGTATACATCAGGGTACCGAAAAAAGGTACGAAAGAAAAACTGGTAGAACTTGCGGCGAAGAACGCAGGTATGATTTTAAGCCAGGACAGAGACCGGATCAAGCGTGAAGAAGGCAGGACCATAGGAGCGATGAAAGAGATTGCAGGGCTTCTGGGACTGGAGAATATCGTACGGGTAGAAGCTTTTGATATTTCCAATATCAGCGGTTTTGAATCAGTAGGTTCCATGATTGTATATGAACGGGGCCGGCCAAAGCGCAGTGACTATCGGAAATTCAAGATAAAGTCAGTCAAGGGACCAAATGATTATGCCAGTATGGAAGAGGTTTTGTCACGCCGGTTCTCCCATGGTCTGCAGGAGCAGAAAGAGCTGAAGCAGAAAGAGATGGAAAAAGAGTTTGGCAGCTTCAGCAGATTTCCGGATTTGATTATGATGGACGGCGGGAAGGGACAGGTGAACATAGCACTGCAGGTATTGGAGCATATGAACCTTCGTATTCCGGTCTGCGGCATGGTGAAGGATGACAATCATAGAACGAGAGGACTGTATTTTCAGAATCAGGAGATTCCTATAGATAAAAGTTCAGAAGGGTTTCGGCTGGTGACCAGGATCCAGGATGAGGCCCATCGGTTTGCGATTGAATATCACCGTTCTTTACGCAGCAAACAACAGGTACATTCGATACTGGATGATATAGAGGGGATCGGACCTGCCAGGCGTAAAGCTCTGATGCGCACGTTTAAGTCTATAGAAGCCATACAGGAAGCGACACAAGAGGAGCTTTCAAGGGTGCCTTCCATGAATTCAGACAGTGTCCAAAAAGTGTATAATTTCTTTCATTAATGCAGGGGATTGAATTGATGTTCGGGAATAAGTGTGTTAAAATAATACAGTCATAATACAAATTTGCAGGTATTCAAAAGGAGAAAATCTATGAGTGGTGTTGCATTAACAAAGGTAGTAGAGAAATTGGATCTAAAGAATTTAACTCCTGACGTTGATATGTCCCAGATCAAAATAACGCTTCCGGATATTAATCGTCCGGCTTTGCAATTGACAGGATATTTTGATCATTTTGACTCTGACCGTGTTCAGATTATTGGTTATGTGGAGTTTACTTATCTGGAACATCTTCCGAAAGAGAAGAAACTTCCGGTGTATCAGCAATTTATGGCAAGTAAAATTCCATGCGTTATCTATACAACAAGAACAAATCCGGATGAAGAAATGCTGAAGCTGGCGGAGGAAAACGGAGTTCCGATTCTATCTACGCAAAAATCCACTTCCTCGTTCATGGCAGAAATTATTCGCTGGCTGAATGTAGAGCTGGCACCCTGTATCTCCATTCATGGTGTACTGGTGGATGTATATGGTGAAGGAGTTCTGATCATGGGTGAGAGCGGCATCGGTAAAAGTGAGGCGGCACTTGAACTGATAAAGAGAGGACACCGTCTGGTTACCGATGACGTAGTGGAGATCCGCAGGGTCAGTGAGGAAACGCTGATTGGTTCGGCTCCTGATATTACACGACATTTTATTGAAATGCGCGGAATTGGAATTATCGATGTTAAGACCCTGTTTGGTGTGGAGAGCGTTAAGAATACCCAGTCCATTGATTTAGTGATCAAACTGGAAGAATGGGATCGGGATAAAGAATATGACCGCCTGGGACTTGACGAAGAGTATACGGAATTCCTTGGAAATAAAGTGGTCTGCCACGCACTTCCGATCCGTCCGGGACGAAATCTGGCAGTCATCGTGGAATCCGCAGCAGTTAATCACAGACAGAAAAAGATGGGATACAATGCGGCCAGAGAATTGTATAACCGTGTGCAGAGTTCATTAGCAAGAGGAAAGAGAGATTAGTATGAATCAGTATTGTTTCGGAATTGATATTGGCGGTACAGCCGTAAAATGCGGTTTATTTGATGTAAAAGGTAATTTACTGGATAAATGGGAAATAGAGACCAGAACTGAAAATAGCGGAGTTCATATTCTGCCGGATATTGCTGATGAAATTCAGGCAAAAATATTGGAAAAGCGGCTGAATAAAGAAGAAATAGCGGGAATTGGCGTAGGAGTTCCCGGTCCGGTGAATGAAGAAGGAATTGTTTTATGTGCCGTGAATCTGCATTGGGGTGTTACCCGGTTGGAGGATGAACTGAAAGACCTCACCGGTTTTCCGGTAAAAGTTGGAAATGATGCCAATCTGGCTGCTCTGGGTGAGCTGTGGAAAGGCGGGGGAACCGGATATCACAATGTAGTCATGGTAACGCTGGGAACCGGAGTCGGAGGCGGCATCATCATAAATGGGCGGATTGTCAGCGGTACAAATGGAGCAGGCGGAGAAATTGGTCATATCCGTGTAGCAGATGATATAGACGGAATATGCAACTGCGGAAACAAAGGCTGCCTTGAACAGGTTGCTTCGGCTACCGGTATTGTGAAACTGGCAAATGACTTGCTGAAGAATACGGACAAGCCGTCGATATTGCGGGAAAGTGAAGTTTCTGCAAAATCTGTATTTGATGCAGTGAAAGCGGGAGATATGCTTGCAATTGAAGTGGCTGAGAAGTTTGGCAGATATTTAGGGGGTACGTTGGCAACGATTGCGTGTGTGGCAGATCCGGAAATATTTGTAATCGGAGGCGGAGTGTCCAAGGCCGGGACGGTGTTGATTGATTATATTGAGAAATATTACAGAGAATATGCATTTAACTCTTGCAGGGACAGCGTGTTTGCGTTGGCGAAGTTGGGGAATGATGCAGGTGTTTATGGGGCGGCTAAACTGATTCTATTATAGGAAGGGTGGAAGGTCGGACGCTTTGGGGAGGGGGATGTGAAAAGGTGGGAGTCGGACGCTTTGGAGAGGGGGATGTGGAAGAGGTAAAGATTGGAACCATGGTGCCGGTCTGCTTTACCGCTGCGTCTGAGTTTTCTAATTTCCCTGCCCCTGCTCGAACCGGAAAAACCGCTCACAACTCGCACCGTTTCCTGATGGAAACGCTGCTCAAACAGTGTTCGCTTGAGCCCCCAGGGGCTCATTTTCCCTGACCGCAGGACCAGCGAAATAAGAAAACTCTATCCTCGCTACATGCAGTCCGGCACCATGGTTCCAATCTTTACCTCCAGCCAGGGTTTTCGACCAAAGCTGGTATTGGCTTCGGGAGTGTTTTGTATGATTTGAGAGTGTGGCGATTGTTGCGCTCTTAAGTATTATAGCAGATATATCATTTCATCTTTCATAGGAACAAATCCATATTTTTCATATAAGGGTCTTCCTGATTTTGTGGCTTCTAAGGATATCTTTCTTATATCCCGCCGAGTTGCTTCCTGAATAAGCAAATCAAGCGTTTTGATAGCGATTCCTTTTCTTCGATATTCTGATTTGGTATACATATTCATAATATAGGCGTTGTTACCTGTCGGGTTGTGAAATGTTGGCATGACTTTATAAAAACTAATACCGCCGCAAGCGGCAAAAAAGCCATCATAATATACCAGATAGGCTACATGTTCATCATTGGTAAAACATTTTTTATAATAGTTATAAGATTCTCTTTCAACTATAGACATATCTGTTTCATCTGACAATTCATTTGCGGCTTTTAGAACCTCAACTCTTGTTTTAGTTAAAATATCCAAGTCTGAAATATCTGCTTTTTTAAAAACTAAACTCATGTGCTGATCCCTCACTATTCAAAATATTAATTTTTACGTTACACTAATGTATCTTTATAATACCAATAATTATTTTTAAACATTATATATGAAAAATGGACAGCAATCTACATAAACAAACATAATATTTATATTATGATCCATATATGGCTTTTTTTTATATAAACCCACATTACAGCAACCATTCCGGCGATTATATCATCTATGTAATCATCGCATAAATCGAAATGACAGGCATTGTAACACTGATAGGGATTGTTCCCTTTCAGACCGCTTTCGCCGCCGACGCAGGCGACAAGCTTCGCCATTATGCCCAAGAAAAGTTATCCCCTTGAGGGCGTTGTCTTTGAGGTCAGAGATGCAGACGATAATGTTATTGCCGAACTCACCACCGACAAGGACGGTATTGCTATTACGGAGGATTTGGAATACGGAGATTATACGGTTAAGGAACGCACCACCAAAGAGGGCTATATCCTTGATGAAACCGTCCACGAAATTCAAATCAGAGAGCATTAAAAAGTGTATGAGCTTGCGTTGCAGAACAACAAAAAGCCGGACGAGCCAAAAACACCCGATACAAACCCAAGTAGGCAAAAGAAAACAGAGGTTATCATTTCTCTGCTTTTCTTCTTGCTTTACATATCTTTTTTATAGTACTCTCGACCACTATCAAATCTATTTATTGTTACAAGAAGTGAGAATAAATACCAAACGAACGGTACAAAGCTCACATAATGAAATAGTGCTTGACTTTTTTAGAAAGATGAAATAATATTAAAAATATATTCAATGAAAATATTTTTAACAAGTCGGGTGTGTATAAAATGACAAAAAGAACAGAGCAAAAAGAAAAGCGGCGACAAGATATTCTGAAAGCAGGGCTGAGTCTTTTTATCCGTAAGGGTTATGAAGCAACAAAAATAAACGACATTGCGGAAAAGGCAGGAATGAGTGTTGGTTTGTTGTATCATTATTTTGAATCAATTGAGCTTTTACATGAGGAATTGATTAATATTGGGTTATC
>Ga0153953_1000190_pt1 | contig 19658 bp, 16 predicted proteins | sample TSNJ037MetaG_FD_104718 | JGI IMG/M metagenome (GOLD analysis project Ga0153953, IMG submission 104718) | Attine ant fungus gardens microbial communities from New Jersey, USA - TSNJ037 MetaG | ecosystem: Host-associated > Fungi > Mycelium > Unclassified | place: USA: New Jersey, Wharton State...
CATGCAAGTATTCACTTGCATAGATAATAACATAGATCTATCCAAAACACAAGGTGATTATCTATAATGTGAAGAAGATAGGAAACAATGCCATCTCTGCCATCCCCCATTGAAAGTTATTCTTGTACATTTCTGCCAGGTGTGATAAAATCATACATATCTGTATATTCAATCCATGCACTTCGCATAACAGATATTTCAACTGCTTTGCAGTGTCAAGGCGATTCAGCCGGTAAATTCAAATTTTTATTATTTTCAGAGGGGAGGTCTGCCAATATTTCGATAGTAAGTCATTTGCTAAAATATAGTTGAAAAAACCTAATAATTTTTGTACAATGGAGGTATAAAATTTGCGACAAAAAAAAGTAAATAAAAAGTATAAGGACAGATTATTCCGCCTGATTTTCCACGAGAAAGAGGATTTACTGGAGTTGTATAATGCTATAAACGGCAGTGATTATACAACGGTTGAAGATTTGGAGATTACGACCATTGAAGACGTGGTGTATATGGGAATGAAAAATGACATTTCCTTTATTATTTATGATTTCCTGAATCTCTATGAACATCAAAGTACCTATTCTCCGAACATGCCCATACGGGGTTTTTTGTATTTGTCAGACCTTTACCGTACTTATGTGGAAAAACATAAATTAAATTTGTATGGAAGCAAGCAGATACATTTGCCTTTTCCCCAATACATTATATTTTATAATGGAAAGAAAGAAGAGCCTGACCGTCACGAATTATGCCTGTCAGATGCATTCCAAAAGGTAAAAGATGAGCATACACCCTGTGTAGAGTGCAGGGCCAGACTTCTGAACATCAATTGGGGCCATAACAAAGAGCTGCTGGAAAAGTGCAGAAAGCTTAAAGAATATTCCCAATTTGTTTCCAGGATACGAAATCGTCTGGAAGAAGGGGAACCTTTGACAGAGACTGTGGAAATCATTGTGGATGAGTGCATACAGGAAGGGATACTAGCGGATATTCTGTCTAAAAACAGAGCGGAGGTGTGTAATGTGATTTTAACAGAGTATGATGCAGAGAGCCATATCGCTATGGAGAAGGAATGGAGTAAGGAAGAAGGGAAAGCAGAAGGGAAAGCAGAAGGGAAAGCAGAAGGGAAAGCAGAAGATATACTGGATATACTATCCGATTTAGGTCAGGTGCCCGAAGGACTTCGAATAAAGATAATGGGGGAAAGGGATTTGGAAGTTTTGAGAAAATGGCTGAAGCTTGCCTGTAAGGCTATGTCTGTAGAGGAATTTGCTCAAAAAATATGAATTGCTTCAAATGGAATTTATTCGATTTGAAACGGAAGACATTATGGAAAACTCTTTAGAATGGGTTCTAGATCCGGAAGGCGAAGGTTAATCAATTTTGTATTTAAATTCAAGCCGCAATCGTTTACTTTTAAAAAGCAAACGATTGTGGCTATTCTTATAGTATTCAAGGTTCTAACATCTGATATGGGACTTCCCAGATGGTAAGGCATTCCATGAAAATAAAGCATTTTTCAATCGAAACATTCGAGTGGAAATCCTCTAAAACCTCTTGACAAATCACATACGTTTCCATATAATTAATCATAGTTCAATTATTAAACACTGTTCAAAGGAGTCTATATGTCCAGGAAACGCCAGCAGCAGCATTCTGAAGAAATAAAAAGCCGTATTCTTGATATTTCACAGCGTATCATATCAGAAGAAGGCCTGGAAGCTTTATCTATTCGCCGCATTACCAATGAAATGGGCTATTCATCAGGAAGCATCTACCATTATTTTAAAAGTAAAGATGATATTATTTTATGTATATTACAAGAAAGATATCAAAAAATCATTAATGCCGTAAGACCAATAGATACGGGTTTGCCCCCTGATGAACTCATCCGCTCCTCTATGAAAGGTTATATTTATAATTGTCTTGAGTGGTCTTCCCTGTACAAAGCTATGATGTTTAGCTCCTCACCGCAGGTTTTGGAAATAACAGCCGTATTGGAAGAAGGCATCCTGGAGAAACGTCCGGCTTTCAGAGGTCTTATAAAGGCGTTAGAAACCGGCATATCAGCCGGAATATTTGAACCCTGTAATACTGAACTCACTGCACAGGCTCTCTGGAGCGCCATGTTTGGCTTACTGTCCAGACTTATTATTGAACAAACTATTTCACAGGAACACAGGGATAACCTGATGAATCGTCAAATTGATATTTTATTGAAAGGATTACGCCCATGAAAACATTAATACTTTACGCCTCCAAATACGGAGCCACCGGCGAAATCGCACGGCGTATCGCTGAAAAAATGCCTGAAGCTACTGTCTGTAATATAAAGACAGATAAGATACCACAGCTCTCGAAGTTTGATTGCATCATCATCGGCAGTTCATTATATGCCGGTATGATTCGCAAAGAAGCCAAAGAATATATAGCTCAAAATACCACTGAATTATGCAAAAAGAAATTCGGCTTATTTTTATCCGGATTTGAACCTACAAATGAAAAAATTTATTTTACCAATAAATTTTCCGGTGAACTTCTCGAAGCAGCAACCGCGACAGCCTTTTTAGGAGGTATTTTTGACCCTGAAAAAGTGGGCTTTCCAGGTCGGTTTATCGTAAAAAAGATCGCTAAACAATCTGATTATTTGAATAATATTTCTAATGATAAAATTAGTAGTTTTATTGGAGAGTTGAATAGAAAGGCAAATATTTAGGCAGGAGCGTGTATTAAATGAGAAAAGGGTTAGCTATTTTATATATCGGTTCTGCAATATCTACTATTGCTTCAACTTGTATGGGTATATTTTATTCATCCGGAGGTATGGCAAGAACAGTGCAGAACATCTATGGCCAAGCGGTAACGCTGTTTGGTGAAGGCGTTTATGCGAATGATTCTATCATGAAGGCAGGTGCAACGAAAGGAACGGACATTGCAGTTTTATTTGCCGCTTTCATGTTAATTTGCACAATAACATTTTTAAGAAATAAGCCATTTGTTTCTTTCTTACAATGCGGATTGCTCTCCATTATGCTATACGCGTCAACTAGCGTTATTATGGGTATAACGTTCAATAGATTATTTTTGCTTTACCTTGTGCAATTTGGATGTACTTTTTTTGCATTTGTCATTTCAATGACTGACTTATTGAGGAAAAAGTCTTTTGAACAGAAAGTATATGACAAAAGATGGACTGGTACGGCGATATTTTTGATTTTTGGAGGCTGTTCTGTGTTACAGTGGCTATCATACATCCTGCCTGTGGTAATATCAGGGAGACCAATGGAAATTATTGATATATATACAACGGAGCCAACTTTTACCATCGATTTGGCAATTATATTGCCGACTACAATATACTGTGGTGTGATGCTTTTAAAGAAAAAGAGAATTGCATATCAGCTTGCACCGGTTTTGCTTATACTACTCACAGGAGTAGCTGTATGTGTAATCGCTCAAACAATTATGCAATCATATTTAGGACTTGTTTTAAATATTTCACAACTACTGGGTTTGGTTGTCTTGTTTGTTATACTTGGAATCATTGCTTTGTTTTCTAACATCAAACTATTGAGACATACAAAATGAGCATCTCCATAAACTATTGCTTTGTTCTGTTTCCGGTTCAATAATCTCCTTTGTCACCTGAATATACAGTTTCTCCTGCCTTGTGGCGATGAAGTCTATATCTGTTTCATAGAGGGCTTTTAATCAGAGCCTTTATTATTGGAATAACTACGCTAACGGCAAAGAAACATAGAAGCCATTCCCTGTTTCACTGTCGCTCCCCGCCCATATTTTTCCGCCATGCTCCCTTACAATGCTCTCTGCTATTGAAAGCCCCAAGCCGAAGCTGCCAGGCGCGCTTCTTGCTTTATCAATACGGTAAAAACGCTCAAATATTTGATTCAGCGCCTCTTTTGGAATCGGCTCCCCGTCATTAATCACCGTGAGAACAACTGTTTTTTTGTCTCCTTCTTTTAAATCAACCAGGATTTGCCCCTCCTTGGGACAATACTTTACTGCGTTATCAAGCAGAATACTTATAAGCTGCTGCAAGCGGGTGGCATCACCCGTAACAAAGAGATCATTCCGCACCATGTGAGATATCTTTTTTCTTTCGTCGTAAATAACAGGCTCAAATGTAAGAACTGCGCTCGTTACAATAAAGCTGAAGTCAACCCGTTCTTGAATCCTTATGTTTTCCGCATCGTCAGATCTAGCCAGCTCAAGCAAAGCCTCAACCAGCTTTTTCATGCGTCTGGCTTCTTCCTGAATGTGTTCCAGTCTGCGAAATTTTTTCCCGCCGGTATAAACTTCATCTTCGCTCAACATATCGGCATTGGAGAGAATGACTGTCAGCGGTGTTTTAAGCTCATGTGAGGCATCGGCGATAAATTGCCGCTGTCTTGCCCATGAGCGTTCCACAGGGCGCACTGTCCAACGAGCCAAAAACAGACTGATAAAAAAGAAAGCTATAAGCGCCGCGCCGCCGATGGGCAAGGTATTCATAATCATATTTTTCAGCATTTCCTGTTCCATGGATATGTCGGCCAGCGCGATTCGATCACCATCCTCCGATTTTAACCAGCGTAATCCGTAATCGTTGAGGATTCCCATATTCCCGGCGGTATTCATTGCTGTCTGGATGATGGATACCGCCGCCTCCTCTTTGATAAAATATAGTTGATTCGTCACAAATACTATCTTTCCGTTCGCATCGATTTCAGCGACCAAAACCGATAGCCGGGCGTTTGGCATAGGCATATTGGCCAAATCCAGTCCACTTTCCTCTTGCGGCGGCTGGAAATCTTGAGGGGACGGCTGCATTACAAGTGCCTGTTGGAGTATGGCTTCACTCATGCGGCGGGTGTTGTACGACGCCGAAAGCAGCATAGAAATAAAAATAGCCAGCAGAATGAGCGTGACAACACTCATCAAAACGAATATAAACTTACGGCGCAGCTTTCGTATCATTCCATCACCTCCAGACGATACCCAATGCGCCGAACCACGGATATCTTTACGTTCGACCCGACATGTTCCAGCTTTCTTCGGAGAAAGGACAGGTATACTTCAACAATACTGTCGTCCGCCTCGCTGTCATAGCCCCAGATTTTCAGGTAAATGCTTTCTTTTGATAACAAAATGCATTTGTTGTCAATCAGCAAACGCAAAAGCCCCAGCTCCCTCGCACCAAGCCTTACGGAGCGGCCGCTGCAGGACAGCTGGCTTGCAGCCGCGTCAAGGGTGATGTTTCCGAAGGACAGCTTTTCCGTTTTCAGATTCTCCCCCCGTCTGAGAATCGCCCGAAGGCAGGCCAGCAGTTCAGCCGTTTCAAACGGCTTGGTTAAATAATAATCCGCTCCGTAATCAAGCCCTTTTACCCGGTCTGAGAGCTCTGTTTTTGCCGTGAGCATCAGTACCGGTGTTTTTAATCCATTTTTCCTTAACCGGCGGACAATATCAAAACCATCCATCTTAGGAAGCATGACGTCAAGTATGATTGCGTCGTATATTCCGGTCAACGCATTGTCCAGCCCGCTTTCTCCGTCGTTCGCTACATCGGCAATATCATTATTTTCCATTATGATGTCAGCAAGCGTTTCAGCAAGTCTCTTTTCATCCTCTACTATTAAAATCCGCAATCGCTCCATCCTCCTATTCGTGGTTATGATTATATCATACAAAATAAACTTAAAGGAAGCTTAATGAACACGAAACATTCACAATTGCATTAAGCTTCGATTAAGCTTATCCCTGTAAGATATGCGCAAAGGAGCTGATGACTATGAACCAATTGGAATACAGACATGAATACAAGCACACAATAAATCTGCTTGATTATCATTCGATCAGGCAGCGTGTGAAAACCGTCGCAAGGCTTGACCCAAATGCGGGGGCGGACGGACGTTATCATATACGAAGCCTTTACTTTGACAACGACGACGACAAAGCACTCAGAGAGAAGATTTACGGGCTGCCAAACCGTGAAAAATTCCGGATACGTCTTTATAACGGGAACGAGAATATTATCAGGCTGGAAAAAAAGAGCAAGATAAACGGCTTGTGCAATAAGCAGTCGGAATTGCTCACGGCGGAGCAAGCCGAACGAATAATGGAAGGCGACACCGAATGGATGAGAGATTCCCCTGAGCCGCTTATCGTGGAGTTTTACAGCAAAATGCGCTGGCAAAGACTAAAACCCCGTACGATTGTGGATTATTGGCGGGAGGCGTATATTTACCCATACGGTAATGTACGCATAACCTTTGACTCGGAGGTCAGGACCGGCCTTTATTCGACGGGGCTGTTCGAGCGGGAGCTGCCGACGCTCTATGTCAGCGATCCGGGCATGCTGCTTCTGGAAGTGAAATACGACAACTTCCTGCCCGACATCATGCGTGACCTGATACAAACCAACACACGCCATACTGAGGCGTATTCAAAGTACGCGGCCTGCCGCATTTACGGATAAGGAGAGATAGAATATGAATTTTAGCGATTTATTTAAGTCAAGTTTTCTTGAGAACATCACCAGCTTTTCGGCGCTTGATATGGCGCTTGCCATGGGGCTTGCATTTGTCGTGGGGCTTTTCATCTTTTATGTATACAGGAAGACCTACACGGGAGTTATGTATTCGGCAGGATTTGGTATAAGCCTTATCGCACTGACGTTAATCACGACCTTGATTATTCTGGCCGTGACCTCAAACATCATTTTGTCACTGGGTATGGTGGGTGCACTGTCAATCGTCCGTTTCAGAACGGCAATCAAGGAGCCCCTTGACATTGCGTTTTTGTTCTGGTCGATCGCAGTGGGTATCGTGCTGGGCGCAGGGCTTTTACCGCTGGCAATCCTCGGTTCGCTGTTTATCGGCGTAATCCTCGTCTTGTTCGTTAACAAAAAAAGTGTGGACTCACCCTATATTCTTATAATCAGCAGCGAGGGTGAAAAACAAGAGGATGAAATTCTGAAGCAGATCACACAGAGCGTTAAAAAACACAGTATAAAGTCAAAGACCGTTTCCGATAGCGGCATGGAGTTTACTTTTGAAGTACGTCTTGAGGAAAGCTCCACCAAGTTTGTCGGCGCGCTGGGGGCTATTCCCGGAGTAAGAAGTGCGGCACTCGTCAGCTACAATGGTGATTACATGTCGTAAGGAGGAGGCTCATTATGATAAAACACAAATGGATAGGAGCGATAACAGCACTGCTCATGGCGGTCGCCGTGCTTGCCACGGTTTTCGTATGCCTGAACCCTTCCGCAGTCACGTCTATAACGGGATCGCCGCAGTCACCTTATGTATCGGCCATGGATAAGACAGAAATCATGAGTATCCAGATTATCGCAGAGGAAGCCGAATGGGCAAGTATGCTCGAAAACGCTACTGCGGAGGAATATATCCCGGCAACCGTTATCATTAACGGCGTAACGGTTGAAAACGTCGGCATACGTCCCAAAGGTAATTCCAGCCTCAGCACGGTGGCCCAGGACGACACCACCGACCGTTTCAGCTTTAAGATCGAATTCGACCATTACATCACTGGACAGACATGGCTGGGACTTGACAAGATTGTTATCAACAACATGCAGGGCGACGCAACGTACATGAAGGAATACATCTCATACGACATTATGAGCTATATTGGCGTTGAGACGCCATTGTACGCATTTGCGGATATATCGCTTAACGGGGAAACCTGGGGATTCTACCTTGCTGTCGAATGCCTTGAAGATAGTTACACAGAAAGGGTATATGGCGACGACCACGGAAAGCTGTATAAGCCGGAAAGCATGGGTATGCGCGGCGAAGGCCAGATGAACGAATTTATGGAAGGTATGAGGGGCAATAATACGACCATGCAGGCGCAGGACAGGCAGGAAGAAAATGGGCAGATACAACCGCCGGATGGAAACACGCAAAACTTTCCCAATATCCAGGATGGTGACATTCCCGGCGGATTTGGCGGCGGATTTGGCGGCATGTCCGGGGGCGGTGGATCTCTGCAATATACAGACGATGAGGTGTCAAGCTACTCGGCGATCTTTGACAATTCGGTATTCGAAGCGACCGATACAGATTACAAACGCGTGATAGATGCACTTAAAAAGCTGTCAAATGGCGAAGATCTGGAAGATACCGTCGATGTTGAAGCGACGCTCAAATATTTCGCCGCGCATACCGTCGTCGTCAACCTTGACAGTTATGTTTCAAATATGGCGCATAATTATTATCTATATGAGGATGATGGGCAGCTCACCATTCTGCCATGGGACTACAATCTGGCGTTTGGGGGATTCCAATCAGGTGATGCGTCGAGCGTGGTAAATTTTCCAATCGACACACCGGTTTCCGGCGTAAGCATGGAAGAGCGGCCCTTGCTTGGCAAGCTGCTGGAAGTGCCGGAATACCTGGAGCTGTATCACGAGTATTTGCAGCAAATCGTTGACGAATATTTCAACAACGGTTTATTTGAACAGACGGTGGATTCGCTCAACATTTTGATTTCTTCGTATGTGGAGAAGGACCCGACAGCATTTTATGATTATGACGCATATCAAACGGCTGTTGTGGAACTTAAAGAACTCGGTCTTCTTCGTGCTGAGAGTGTGGAAGGTCAGCTTGACGGCGTGATACCCTCCACAAGCGAAGGGCAAAGCGCCGATTCGAGCAAGCTTGTGGATGCTTCCGGCGTGGATCTCTCCGCACTTGGCAGCATGGGCAATGGTATGGTCAGCATGGAAGGCGGGATGGAAGGCGGCATGAACGGCGGCATGGACTTTGATCGGGAAACTATGCAAAAAGCTATGGAGATCATCCAGGCCGCCGGAGAAAATGAGCTGACCGGGGAACAGCTTGAGCAGCTTAGGGAGCTTGGGCTGACCGAGGAACAAATTACGCAATTCCAGAGTATGAGTCAAAGAGGCTTCGGCGGTAACATGGACAGACCGCAAGGCGGTATGGGCGGCCGGTTTCCAGGCGATATGCAAGGAGGCAACATCAATGCAGCAAACCAAAATTCGGACTCTGGAAATGGGCAGTCGGTTATAACTGCAGGATTTGACATAACTACATGGCTGTTTATCGGAGGTTGTCTTGTATTGCTTTTAAGCGGGTTAGTGTTTGTGGTCTTGTTCAAAAGAAGAAGCGCATGATTGGATGACTGGGAAGCGGAGTTTATGACTCCGCTTCCCATTTTGGTGCAGCACATTATATAAAGAATGACTGACTCCTATAATGCTGACAATCACAGCAACGATACAACTCCTTTTTATTCCCGCGAGCAATGAGCCAAGCGTAGGAATGCTTTTCTCCTGCATTTGGCGAATGCTGCGGGGTATTTGACTTGCGAAGTATTTGATGAGTATAAAATAGTAGTTGACTTGTGTCTAATTGTATGCTAGAGTTATCTTGTATTAGATGGTCATCAAATATCGCGGAGGTAATTTTATGAAATTCATATTCGGGAAAAACAAACTGTTGCTTATTGCCACTATTCTAATGAGTATTCTGTTCTCCTTTATAAGTGTGGGAGCCGCAATCATTCTTGAGAACATTCTTGATGCGGTTATCGCACAGGATTGGCCGCTTTTTCGTACAATGCTTATTGTAGTGCCTGTGTATCTGGTGGTGACAGGGATTGTCATGGTTCTAAGCGGACTGTTAACAAAGAAACTCATAGCAAAAACAGTACAGGGTTTGCGCGCGGATGCTTATGGCGGCATTCTTTCAAGAGACCCGGAGAACTTTGCATCGGTTAATACAGCCGACTACATATCGGCGCTTACAAATGATGTCAAAACGGTGGAGGAAAACGTGCTCATCCCATTTTTGCAGTCTATTCAGTACATCCTTGTCTTCCTCGTGACGGTTGCGGCGTTGTTCTATTACAGCCCGGTTATCGCAGGGCTGATGTTCATATGCCTGATCGTGATGTATTTGGCGCCTGCAAGCTTTGGCAAAGCGATCAGCAAGGGGCAGGGGCGGCTGTCGGGGAATTTCGCAATGTTTACAGCAGGTCTCAAGGACCAGTTGTCGGGCTACGATGTGATCCGCTCTTTTCAGCTTACTGATCATGTGAGCCAAACCTTTCGTGTAAATAACGATCGTCTTACCGGCGCTAAATATATGGTAGACCGATTAACCTCCGTTAGTGAAGGCGTTGCGCAGATGCTTGCTATGGGAATACAGTTTTTAATTATGCTCGTATCGGGCTATATGGTTTTGCAGGGCAATATGACCGCCGGTGTGCTGCTGGCATTAATACAATTAAGCGGAACCTTTGTTCAGCCGGTAGCTGTAATCATGCAGAGCATGTCACAGATTCAAGGTGCGAAGCCCGTTATTGACCGGGTTTTAAGCCTGGGGCAAAAGCAGCCATCCGCTTTTAACGGTACAGAGACTCCTGTTTATCACGAGAATATAGAGCTTCGTGAGGTTTCTTTTGGATACAAACCTGAGCAGTTGGTATTAAATGAAGTAAGCCTGACCTTTGAAAAAAATAAAAAATATGCTATTATAGGAGCAAGCGGCAGCGGAAAAAGCACTCTTATCAAGCTGTTGTCCGCAAATCATGGTGGTTACACGGGCCGGATTGCCATAGACGGCAAGGATATTCGGTCAGCGCAGCTGGATGAGCTGCTGGCAAAGATATCCGTAATACACCAAAATGTGTATATGTTTGATGAAAGTATTGAAGAAAATATTACTTTGCATCGCACATTCAGCCAAGAGGAATGGGTAAGGGCTATCACCGTCAGCGGGGTAGGGCTCTTCCTTCCGCAGATGGAAAACGGCACCGAAACCCTTGTTGGTGAAAATGGTGCGAACTTGTCCGGCGGACAGCGTCAGCGTATTGCGGTGGCACGTGCCATCATACAAAAAAAGCCCATCCTGATTTTAGATGAGGGTACCTCTGCGGTTGATCTGCAGACGGCTTATGATATTGAGACCGCTTTGCTGGATATCTCCGATCTTACAATGCTCACCATTACGCACAACCTGAATCCCGAGCTTTTACGGCAGTACGACCAGATTGTATATATTGAGAACGGTCAGGTCGCGGCAATGGGTGACTATGAAACCCTGCTGCACAACAATACGCAGTTTTGCCAGTTTCTACAGATTCAAAAGAAAGGGGTTATATAATGTCAGCTCAACTGAATGCTCAATTTGAAACCTTGTTCCTGCTTTGCCTCTGTCCCTGGGGCGAGGACGATAAACGTGTATTAATCGCGGAGATCGACAAACTAGGTATTGACGGACAGGAGTTTTACAACCGTAATTATCGGTTGGTAGAACAATATTACCATGCTTTTGAAAAGCACAAAGCAGCCTCTGCCGGTGCAGAGCTAATGCATGAAATGGAGGATGCCGCCTTCGCTGTCTGTGCCGGCGTATTTGGGCAGCATCCTGACTGGTTTTCCGACATCGGCAACATTTCCGATGATGCCGCCCAGACCGCAGTCCGCAAGGTCCTGATGTCCGAATATGGGGATAGCGGACAGGATCTTATCACTGTACTGGATGCCATGGACTTGACAGACCATGCAAAGTGGCAGCTGATCTTGTTTCACCAAAGGGCAGGACAACAGCTGCGGCTCATCGCTTCCGCAGTCGCCGAGAATCTCCCGGCTTTTGAAAAGGCATACGCAAAAATTGAAAACGAGTTGAATACTCTTTTGCAGCATTTCGACCAATGTCTTGCGCAGCCTCAGAAAACAGGGCTCCTGCGTCTGCCGGAGCAAATAAACCCGGATACAGTTAGCATTCCCACTATGGCAATACCGGTTTCCATAATGCTGATCGAGGATGTATGCTTTTACGGTTTGCTTAATTACAAATTGTCTGCCGGTAGTGCAGAGCTTACGAAGGATGAGCTCTTAATGGGTTCGAAAGCCCTCAGTGAAAAAAGCAAGGTGGAGATTCTGTTGTGCCTGAAAGAGGGCAGCAGATATAATCTTGAGATTGCGGAGCTGGTTGGGCTCACAGCGGCCACGGTATCCCATCATATGAACGTTTTGCTTGCAAGCGGGTTTGTTGAGCTGGAGAAAAAGGACGGAAAAGTCTACTATCGCCTGGCAGCGGATGGATTGAAACGCTATCTCGCCGGTGTCAAGCACCTTCTTTTGTCTTGAATGACAATAAGTTATTATTCACGGCAAACTTAATGGCTGTCAGGACGCCGCTGTGAGCCGGGAGATGCTTCACGCAAACCGGGCAACGCTCTGGCGGACTAATCATTAACTGCGACCAACAACGCTCAGAACCTTCGCGCCGGGTCTGCGTAAATGATGGATTCCTGTAAGGCTGTGTCTGTAGAGGAATTTGCTCAAAAAATATGAATTGCTTCAAATGGAATTTATTCGATTTGAAACGGAAGACATTATGGAAAACTCTTTAGAATGGGATCCAGATCCGGAAGGCGAAGGTTAATCAATTTTGTATTTAAATTCAAGCCGCAATCGTTTACTTTCAAAAAGCAAACGATTGTGGCTAATCTTATAGTATTCAAGGTTCTAACATCTGATAGGACTTCCCCGGTTATCCTGTGAAATGGTAAGGCATTCCATGAAAATAAAGCATTTTACAATCGAAACATTCGAGTGGAAATCCTCTAAAACCTCTTGACAAATCACATACGTTTCCATATAATTAATCATAGTTCAATTATTAAACACTGTTTAAAGGAGTCTATATGTCCAGGAAACGCCAACAGCAGCATTCTGAAGAAATAAAAAGCCGTATTCTTGATATTTCACAGCGTATCATATCAGAAGAAGGAATGGAAGCTTTATCTATTCGCCGCATTACCAATGAAATGGGCTATTCATCAGGAAGCATCTACCATTATTTTAAAAGTAAAGATGATATCATTTTATGTATATTACAAGAAAGATATCAAAAAATCATTAATGCCGTAAGACCAATAGATACGGGTTTGCCCCCTGATGAACTCATCCGCAACTCTATGAAAGGTTATATATATAATTGTCTTGAGTGGTCTTCCCTGTACAAAGCTATGATGTTTAGTTCCTCACCGCAGGTTTTGGAAATAACAGCCGTATTGGAAGAAGGCATCCTGGAAAAACGTCCGGCTTTTGGAGGTCTTATAAAGGCGTTAGAAACCGGCATATCAGCCGGAATATTTGAACCCTGTAATACTGAGCTCACTGCACAGGCTCTTTGGAGCGCCATGTTTGGCTTACTATCCAGACTCATTATTGAACAAACTATTTCACAGGAACACAGGGATAACCTGATGAATCGTCAAATTGATATTTTATTGAAAGGATTACGCCTATGAAAACATTAATTCTTTATGCCTCCAAATACGGAGCCACCGGCGAAATCGCACGGCGTATCGCTGAAAAAATACCTGAAGCTACTGTCTGTAATATAAAAACAGATAAGATACCACAGCTCTCGAAGTTTGATTGCATCATCATCGGTAGTTCATTATATGCCGGTATGATCCGCAAAGAAGCCAAAGAATATATAACTCAAAATACCACTGAATTATGCAAAAAGAAATTCGGCTTATTTTTATCCGGATTTGAACCTACAAATGAAAAAATTTATTTTACCAATAATTTTTCCGGTGAATTTCTCGAAGCAGCAACCGCGACAGCCTTTTTAGGAGGCATTTTTGACCCTGAAAAAGTCGGCTTTCCAAGTCGGTTTATTGTAAAAAAGATCGCTAAACAATCTGATTATTTGGATAATATTTCTAATGATAAAATTAGTAGCTTTATTGGAGAGTTGAATAAAAAGGCAAATATTTAGGCAGGAGCGTGTATTAAATGAGAAAAAGGTTTACCATATGATTTGGCAATTATCCTGCCGACTACAATAAAACATAATTTCAGGACTGGCGCATAGCGACAGTCCCTTATTAACATAATTCTCTATATCAATCTGTTATACGCTTCCGCTACCTTTTGGTCCTCCTTTCATTTGGCCTCCCGGGTCTCCCTGCATTTGGCCTCCCGGACCGCCTTGCATTCCTCCTCCCGAGCCGCCCATGCGTCCTGAGACCGCTGAGCCGCTGCTGTCAATACTGGTTACGGCAGAGGAAAGCGTCACATCGCAAAGCTTTGTATTGTTACTTAAAATTGTATAGGTATCACCAACCTTCATATCCTCAGCACTGATTACCACAACACTGTAATCTTTTTGCGGCGAATAACTGACCAGCGTCTCGCCGTCCGCCGAATTCAGGCTTATCTCAGTTCCAGCCTGCTGATTGCTCGTAAAATACAGCATTATGGAAGGCTGTTCCGATTCGGTACCTGGCGCCTCTGACATATTACCGCAATCTGCAGCAATCAATGTGCCTCCGCTTATGGTGAATTGATTCTGGTAGTCCAAAGCTCCATCACCGCTGGATGTGGGACCGTCGATGTAAGCCGTGCCGCCGGTCATAACCCCGCTGCCGTTTGTGTCAATACCGTCACCGCTTGCATTTATATATAATTCACCGCCGGCTATGGTTAAAAGTCCGGAGGAATTATTAACATTGACCCCATCGTCAGTGGAATAAACACTTATTTTACCGCCGTTCAGATTGATATACGCTCCTTCAATGCCTTCGTAACTATTCTTTATATCAATCATTCCGCCGTTTATGGTCACCGTACCGTCGGCATGTATACCGTCATCCCCGCTCTGTGCCGCAAGATTTCCGCCATTGATAGTGATATCACCGTTACAGTGAACAGAATCGTCATAAGAAGAAATCGTGAATGTTCCGCCGTTTAAGACGATGGATCCACTACTTTTTATACCCTTATAGCTTCCATCTGTGGGATTGGTCCCTGAAACCACCCCATCATTGCTCATGGCATGAGAGCCTCTTTTCAGGCTGCCGCCCGGCCAGCCGCCGCCGGTAATAATATGAAAACTTCCGTCATTGATCTCTAACGTGGTATAGGCTTGTATGCCATCGTTGTACGCGGAGATGTCGAACGTTCCTCCCTTGATCAGAACCCAGCCTTTATCGGCATCGGTATCGTTGGCAGATTTAATGCCGTCGCCTTCTTTAGAGGTCAGATGAAATGTGCCGTCCAGTATGGTTACGGAATCCTTGCCGCGAAGGGCAACGTTGACTGTGTCTACTGTTATATTACCGTCTGCGATGACCAGATCGTCTTTTGTTGCTATCCCATGATCAAAATTACCGTTGACCGTAAGTGAACCCGTTCCGTTAATGGATAAATCGCATTTACTGAAAATAGCAGCGTTCGGTTCTTCTTTTTCGGTGTCTGCATAAGTATATGAAGTCCCGTCTGCTATCGTATTTGTCTTTCCTTCCGCAAGGATAAGAACCAGTTTGTCGGCAACGGCGGCATAGATTGCAGCGTTTGTATCCGCCGTTATGTCCACGCCGTTAAGAACCAGCCGGACAAGGTCATCTTTCGATGCGCTGACAAGAATTTGTCCTTTGGAAAGTGTACCGCTGAGTACATAAGTGCCTGCCTCTGTGATTGTGACGGTGCTGCCCGATACTGTTGCTCCGCTGCCCGTTACCGTCGCCGTCGTGCCATCTAACATAATCAGCGTAGACCCAGATTCGTCCCATGTACTGTCGGTGTCTTCATCCTTGATATTCTCGGTGATGGAATTTAAGGACACCGCATCGAAACTTGATTCCGTATCTGTAAGAGATTGTGTGGTTTCCGCGGATCCGGAAGAAATCCCGGCATCTGCAGGACTATTTGTCTGGTCTGTCTGGGCATTGTCTGTCTGATCCGCCTGTGCATTATTTGTCCCGGAACAGCCGCTTAGCATTCCAATAATCAAAAGAATTACAAGTGATATTGATATTATTTTTTTATTCATAATCATTTTCCTTTCATAATAAGTAAGACCAAAGGACTGATTTTATAAAATGTTATCTGTCAGTCCGTTTCCCGTATCATTCAAAACCAGGGTTATGTTTAAATTCCCGTTTCGACAGCGCAGCTCGTCAATGAACTCCTTTTCACTGTCCACATTTTTTATCGTAACTGTATAGGCAAGCTCGTATAGACTTCCAAGGTCGGTAGTTTTGATTCTGTTCAATGTATTGGCCGTTGTGTATTTTTTCATCACACCGTCAAAAGCATTCTTATAATCCAGATTCTCCGGTATTGTGATTTTGAGAATCTTCTCCGCTGTTGCCAAATTCCCGTAATTGAATGCTTCAAGAACAGCGGTCACGCCGCACAGACCCACGGCCACTACCACGGCATATAACACAAACCCCATTCCGGCAGCCAGTCCCACCGCCATGGAAAACAATACGTATGTGATATCTTTTGCATTGCCGGGCGCGCTCCGAAAACGGATGATGGAAAACGCACCCGCCAGAGAAAACGCCCGGGCCACATTGCTGCCTACAAGCAAAATAATGACCGTGACTACAGCCGGGAGAATCGCCAGCGTTATCGTAAAGCTTTGGGACGTCACACCCTTTTTACTTGTTTTCAAATAGACAAAACTTATCATTAAACCAAGCACAATCGCCGCACCAAACGCAATCAGCAGATTGGGTAACGTAATTGTATCATTGGTTATTGTTTCAAAAATCGAATCAAACATCATAATTCTAAATCCTCCTCCTTATACTCTGATCTCATTAGGCATTTGCAGCCATTGACAAAGAAACGGCCGGTTTGGGGCAGTAACAATTGTTGTACATAATCCAGGTTCTTTGATTTCTTTGGCTTTGCCTGTACTCGGTTCCATATTTCGAGAAACTGGTGGGGTAGATTTTATTTTCAGAAAGCAAACTGCAAAGCCACACCGGTATGCTGTTCACAACTTTGATTTCCATCACCCATAAACCTTCATCCAACAGCAGCTCACCGTAATCACCATCCTCCAGCCTCAAATCATAGCGTCTTGCACGTATGTTTCTATCAAAAGATACCCGAAGGTCATGCTGCCCCAATCCGAAATACGCACATCTGTCATAAGCCAGATACAGGGTCGGATAAAGCTTACGTTGTTCAAGCATATAGGAAATCTCGCCCAGCACCTGACGGTTATGGCAAGGTCTTAATTCCGGCATCCTGCCGGTCTGAAGAAATTCATACGCTTCGTCAAGCTGCAGCGCACTGCGGCGTTTATTTACCAGACTGTTCACCTTTTTTTTAATTTCCGCATAAACCTCCGATTCGCTGTCCGGCACCCCATAAGCCCTCAGCCGAAGCTTTTCCTTGTATTTTGGTTTCTCAAGCGAAGCGCGGATCAGATCACTGTTTCTGGTATCATAATACAAATTTGTAATCGTATAGGTCTCACCGTTTTTGTTGTAATCGTCCGGTTCCATATAGTCTGAAATCCTGTGCTGCACCTTATGGAACGTTTGCTCATTAAGCATATATTTATTTTCATAACGGTTGAATACTTCGATTGTCATATGGTTTTCCCCCTTTGCTGTTCTGGTTTACTGTAGCAGTTCATAACAGAAACAATCAAAACGACAAATCCTGCGGCCGTCATTCCCCATCCTAATATGGAAAACATTTGGGTATAATCCGATTCCGTTCCCGCTATATCCAGTATTCCTTTATAAAAACCTCCCACTGTCAGCGTCGCGATACCGGAATTATAAAGGTTATATCCCAATCGGTACCATTTGTTTAAATATACCCCTGGCGCTATAAGCCACAGCAGAAAGTATCCAAGCGCTCCGCCCAGGAGCAGATAGAGAAACATCAGTGACATGGAGGCAGAGCGGACTCCGTGACCGAACAAGGCATAAACGTTATCAACTACCACCGCGAACACGCTTAATATAAGGTATACCAAAATTGTTTTTAAAATTTTTTTCCTTTTAGCTTTATGAATATCCAAAGTATACAATGTCGCTCACCTCCCGTTCTCTATTACCCCTGCCGTTTGAAGGGTTATTGATTACATTGCCGTTAAAATACATAACCGAAGAACCGCCGCCGTCAAGATTATAAGCAGTAGAACAGCCTCGTTTTTCAAACTGTTCCGCCAGTTCCAAAAGAGAAAGTCCGGCGCTTTCGCTGGTTCGCCCGTCCGAGACGATAATCATATAATGACGCTCTGATATTTGCCCAATGGCTGTCCGGGGATTGCTTCTCATGGACTGAGAAACTTCACTGTCTGCAGTTACCATGACTTCCCCATTTTCCATAAGGACAGGGCCAAATGACAAAATTTGCATTGCCCCGCTGTCCAGCAGTGACTGGGCACTGATTTCACCCTCCTGGACAATTGAAAAATTCCCTTCACTGTCAATCATAAGTGCCTCAGCATTGTTGGATACATCCCGATAAAGCACGCCGTTTCGCAGCACATAACCTTTGTCACGAAAACCGTAATAATCTCCGTTAATGGCAAAGATGGCGTTATTTTCAGCTGCCATGTCTGTAGTTGTCTCTTTGATGTTGCGTCCGTACGTGTTTTGTGCGAAAGCAGTTTTCAGGTACGACGCATCCGAAACTTCAATATCCGCGACATAAAAAGTAGTATCGTACTCCCGCACAGTTTCAATGGTAATGCTTATATTCTCATCGGAGTAGGAGGTATCGGTAATTACCGCCTCAGCCTGTTCCGATTGCGCGCTTTCCGTATTCTGATCCGATGGTTCTGCCACAGAATCATCGGATGGCTGTGATATGCCGCTGTTTGTCTGCCCTGCCTCAGATTGCCCGTATGCCGGATCTGATGTGGCGGTTTGATTGTCTCTTGACTGTTCAGCCGAAACCAATGCCTTAGGAATAACAAAAGTATCCAATAAAGCATAGGTGAAAAAGATAGCCAGAACGCCGCCAAATAATACGCCCCAGCGGTAGGGCTTTGAAAAAAATTGTTTTATTTTCATACGAAACACTCCTCTATGAATATCCATTTCTTCTGCACAAGATAAACCTTCTGCTTCCCAGTATAAGTGACAGTAGTTCGTTTTTTTGGTTTTCATGTTTACATGATATATCCTGAATATGATGGCGGCATGAAAGTCAGATGCATTTTTTATGAAAATTAAAGTCAAAAAGCCTCGCCCATATTACAGGCGAAGCCTCCTAAATCTCTCACTATTTTGTTATTATAAACCAAAACGTACTGCCACTCCCAACCTCACTGGTCACGCCAAAGCGCGCGCCGTGCAGTTCAAGTATGCTTTTCACGATGGATAAACCAAGTCCCGTACCGGTTTTTTCATTTTTGTGCTCTTTCGCCTTATAGTACCTGTCCCAAATATAGGGCAGTTCGTCTTCCGGTATCCCCTCTCCGCTGTCCGAAACTTCAAAGCGAACCCGGCCTCCAAGGTCAATCAGCCTTATGCCTACCGTCTTATCATCTCCGATATAGTTCATGCCGTTGCCGATCAGGTTATAAAACACCTGCATCAGCTTTTGCTCATCACCGTGAATATACTGATCCGGCTCAATAGATGATTCTATATTGCAACCCTCATGTTCAAAAACAGGTTTAAAGTCTGATATTACTTTCTTAACCATATCACTGAGATTCAAATTAACAAGTTCTACAGTCCCATTACCCGATTGCAGGACCGACAGTTCTAAAATATCGTTTACCAGGTTCGTAAGCCGGTCGGCCTCACTGGAGATGACGGAAAGATGCGCTTCTCTCTTTTCCCTGTTGTCACCTGATATGTCATGTATCATTTCAGCG
>Ga0153953_1000192_pt1 | contig 19611 bp, 17 predicted proteins | sample TSNJ037MetaG_FD_104718 | JGI IMG/M metagenome (GOLD analysis project Ga0153953, IMG submission 104718) | Attine ant fungus gardens microbial communities from New Jersey, USA - TSNJ037 MetaG | ecosystem: Host-associated > Fungi > Mycelium > Unclassified | place: USA: New Jersey, Wharton State...
CATCACGGCGTGCGCATCAAGGATGCCGCCCTGGTCGCCGCCGCCGTGCTCTCCAATCGGTACATCTCCGACCGCTTCTTGCCCGATAAGGCCATCGATCTGGTCGATGAGGCGGCGGCCAAGCTGCGCACCGAGATCGATTCGATGCCCGCCGAGCTGGACGAGGTGACCCGGCGGGTGATGCGCCTGGAGATCGAGGAGGCCGCGTTGAACAAGGATCAGGACAAGGTCTCCCAGGAGCACTTGGCCGATATCCTTAAGCAGTTGGCCGACCTGCGGGATCGGTTTGGCGCTATGAAAGCCCAGTGGGACAACGAAAAGGACGCCATCGGCAAGGTGCAGCGTCTTCGGGAGGAGATAGAAAGGGTCAACGCCGAAATCGAGCTGGCAGAGCGCGGGTATGACCTAAATAAGGCCGCGGAGCTTAAATACGGAAAGCTGCCCGAGCTGCAGAGCATGCTGGAAAAAGAGGAGCACGCCGCGGAGGCGTCCGCCGGCCAAAGCTCGCTGCTGCGCGACAAAATCACCGAGGAGGAGATTGCCCGCATCATCGGCCGTTGGACCGGCATACCGGTCGCAAAGCTGATGGAAAGCGATCGCGAGCGCCTACTGCACATGGAGGACATTCTGCATGAGCGGGTGGTGGGCCAGGACGAAGCGGTCGAAAAGGTCAGCGAGGCCATCCTGCGCTCCCGCGCGGGCATACAGGACCAAGCCAGGCCCATTGGCTCTTTCCTGTTTCTGGGCCCCACCGGCGTGGGCAAGACCGAGCTGGCCAAAACGCTGGCTGAGTGCCTGTTTGACGACGAGCGCAATATGGTGCGCATCGACATGAGCGAGTACATGGAAAAGCACGCGGTGTCCCGCCTGGTGGGGGCTCCTCCCGGCTATGTGGGCTACGAGGAGGGCGGCCAGCTCACCGAGGCCGTGCGCCGCCGCCCCTACAGCGTCATCCTGTTTGACGAGGTGGAGAAAGCGCACCCCGATGTGTTCAACATTCTGCTGCAGGTGCTGGACGACGGCCGCATAACCGATTCCCAGGGCCGTACCGTGGACTTCAAAAACGCAATCATCATCCTCACCTCCAACCTGGGCTCCCATTATCTGCTGGACGGCATCGGCCCGGACGGGGAAATCAGCGATCAGGCCCGGCAGCAGGTGGAGCAGGTGCTGCGGCAGAGCTTTCGGCCGGAGTTTCTGAACCGGTTGGACGAAATCGTGTTCTACAAGCCGCTGAGCAAAGACAACATCGTGAGGATCGTAGACCTTCTGATCGAGGATTTGCGCCGCCGGCTGCGGGATAAGCAGATTTCGGTGCGCCTGACCGAAGCCGCAAAGGCCTACGTGGTGGAAAACGGCTACGATCCCGTCTACGGGGCAAGGCCGCTCAAGCGCTTCCTGCAGAGCAAGGTGGAAACGCTGCTGGCCCGGCGGCTGGTCGCGCACAGCGTAAAGCCCCACACCACGCTGGTGGTGGACTACGGCGCGGATGGACTGAGCGTATCCGAGGAGGCGGGGGAGTAAATGAAAAGGGGGTGTTGCGCAAACACCCCTTTTTTTCGCGTCTGGCCCACCCTCTTGCCAGGCAAAGAGCCATGCCGCCACTGCGAAAAGTGAAAAACCCGCCTATTGAGGTTGCAAATCAGGCCCCGGGATGCTATAATCACATAGTACTTTTGCCCGCTAACACAATGACAAAATACTAAATTAATGGAGTGAATTATTATGCGATCAAAATTCGGTGTGCTGCTGGCGGCGGTCCTGTGTGCGACGATGATTGCCGGTTGCTCAAAAAAGCCTGAGGAAAAGCTGATTGTGGGCCTGGACGACACGTTTGCGCCTATGGGCTTCCGCGACGAGGGCAACAACCTGGTGGGCTTCGACATCGACCTGGCCACCGCTGTGGGGGAGCAGATGGGGGTGGCCATTGAGTTCCAGCCCATTGATTGGGATTCCAAGGAGATGGAGCTGGAGGCCAAGAACATAGACTGCATCTGGAACGGCATGTCCCGCACGCCCAAGCGTGAGGAGGAAATGACACTGTCCCAGAATTACTTAAACAACAGAATCATTATTATGACTGTGCCGGGCGTTGAGATTACCTCCAAGGACCAGCTGGCGGATTACCAGATTGGCACCCAGGCCAAATCGTCTGCGCTGGAAGTAATCCAGGAGGACGAGGTCTTCTACGACGGCATCAAGAACAACTTGTCGGAGTACCCCACCTACGACGAGTGCATCCTGGATATGCAGGCGGGGCGCGTGCAGATCATGATAGTGGACGAGGTTCTGGGCGAGTATAAGAACAACAATCTGGACAGCAAATTCACCGTGTCCGCGGTCGATTTCGGCGAGGACTTCTACACGATCGGCTTCCGCAAGCAGGACACCGAGCTCTGCAAGAGGGTGGAGGACGCTCTCAAGGCCGTGTGCGACAGCGGCAAAGGCGCGGAAATTTCGGAAAAGTGGTTCGGTACCAACCTGCTTCTGGAAATGGAATAGCTCAAGCTGCCCATTCCGGGATGCCCCCGCGCTGAGAAAGGTTGTGCCGCAGTTTGAATTTATCAATGGAGTACATTTCCGCGCTGCTGCCGTCCTTGTTGGGCGGCATGGCCGAAACCCTGAAGCTGTTTTTGATGACGCTGCTGTTTTCGCTGCCGTTGGGGCTGCCCATCGCACTGGGCAGCATCTCCCGGTTCTGGCCGGTGAAAGCCCTGTGCAAGCTGTACGTGTGGCTGTTCCGGGGCACACCGCTGATGCTGCAGCTGTTCTTCTTTTACTATGGCTTGGGCATCATCGCCAACGACAGCGGCATGCTGTTTTTGCGGCTGGACAGGTTCCCAGCTGTCATTCTCACCTATACGCTGAATTACGCCGCCTATTTCGCCGAAATCTACCGCGCCGGCATCCAGTCCATCGACCGGGGGCAGTACGAGGCCGCCAAGACCCTGGGCTTTACCAGGGGGCAGACCATGAGCAAAATCATTATCCCCCAGACAATACGGCGCATCATCCCGCCGGTGTCCAACGAGACCATCACACTGGTCAAGGACACCGCGCTGGCCAATGTAATCGCGGTGTCCGAGCTGCTGAAGGTAGCCAAGGACGCCTCCAACCGGGACACCAACACCACCGCCTACATGCTGGCGGCCGTTGGATATTTGATGATCACATTTCTGCTGACAATGCTTTACAGGCAGCTGGAAAAGCGCTTTTCCAGGCATGAGCAGGAGGCGGTTGCATGAGTGCGATCATCGAGATGAGCAATATCGTGAAGCGGTTTGCGGGCGGCCCCGCGCTGGACGACGTGACGCTGCATGTAAAGACAGGCGAGCAGGTGGCGATCATCGGCTCCTCCGGCTCGGGGAAATCCACGCTGCTGCGCTGTGCCAATCATCTGGAGGCGATTGACAGCGGCCGCATCGCCATCAACGGCCAGGCTCTGGCGGAAACCGACGCCGCCGGTAAGGTGCGCTACAAGAGCGACGCCGTAATCCGTTCCTTGATCATGCAGACCGGCATGGTGTTCCAGCACTTCAATCTGTTCGGGCACCTGACCTGCATGGAAAACATCACTATCGCGCCGATCCAGATTAAAAAGGAGCCGGAGGAGGTGGTGCGGGCCCGCGCGGCTGACCTGCTCAGGGTGGTGGGGCTGGAGCACAAGGCCGGCGCCTACCCGGCCCAGCTTTCCGGCGGCCAGAAGCAGCGCGTCGCCATTGCGCGGGCACTGGCTATGCGGCCTTCCATTCTGCTCTTCGATGAGCCCACCTCGGCGCTGGACCCGGAGGTAACGGGCGAGGTGCTGCGTGTGATCCGCGAGCTGGCCGCGCAGGGGTACACCATGGTGCTGGTCACCCACGAAATGGGCTTTGCAAGGGAGGTGGCCGACCGGGTCATCTTTATGGATCAGGCAAAAATCGTGGAGGAGGGCGCGCCGGAACAGATTTTTGAAAGCCCGAAAAGTGACCGTTTAAAGGCATTTTTAAACGCCGTGCTCTGACCGGCGCGGCAAAAAGCGGGGCAATCCGGCCGGATTGCCCCGCTTTTCATTTCAGATAATCAGCTTCTGCATAAAGACGCCGTCGTGGCATTCGAGCTTTAGTTCAATGGCATAGCCGCGCTTTTTGTATTTTTCGATCAGCTCCGTCACCGTGTTCAGCCCCAGTCCGGAGTGCGCCTCCTTGGTGGTGAAGCCCTTTTGGGTGATCATATCGATGTCCACGGGCCCCTTGCAGGAATTCTGGATGCTGACAGTATAACGCCCACGCTTGAACGTGATATCAAGATTCACGAATCTCTCGCCCGGCTCCGCCGCGGCTTCCAGGGCGTTGTCCAGCAGGATGCCCACCATGCGGCTGAAATCCAATGGGTCACAGTACTCCAGCGTTATCTCCTTTTGCAAAAAGATGTGAAAGTTTACGCCATGAATCTCCGCGATCTGCATTTTGGAAAGCACAATGCCGTACAGGTAGGGGTTGTTCTTGAGTTGTGCGTTGATCACCTCGGGCGTGGTGACATTCAGCAGCGCCATGTCCATGTTTCTCACAAGGCTGCGCAGGGAATCCCAGTCCTCCAGGCTTACAAGACCGTCAATGGTGCAGATTATGTTTGCGAAATCATGCTTGAAGCCGCGCACCTTGTCCAGATTCTTGTTAAGTGATTCGTTGTGCAGCAGCTGCGTTTCCAATTGAAGCGAAATATTCGCCATTTTGTTTAAATTGTATGCGTTGATGATGTTGTAAATGAAAAAGGCCATAAAAAGGATTACATTGTATAGGCCCATCCTGTTGTACATGGAGATGTTGTTGTTTTCGATATGCAGGATATTTGGCAGTGTGAACAGCAGCATAAAGAGCAGATAGATGGCCCAAAAGCTTTGCCTCTTGGGCTTGATCTGCAAGGAGAAAGGCTTGACAATCCTTTGTGCGATATATCTGATGATCAGGATTAAAACTAAATTGAACGAACGGGCGATCATTTGATGCAATGGGTTCTGGAAGTCAACGCTAATGAAGCGGTAGGACACGTTGACGGCAAATATGAGGATATACTCCACGCCGGTGACAAACAGTAGCTGCCCCAAGCCCAGCAGCAGACTCTTTACAATGGTGGCGCGGAAAAAGAGGAAATAAGAAAGGACGACAAACATAATCCAAAACACCACGAGCAGACGGCTTTCCACGATCTCGGCGATGACCGCGTAGGCGACGGTGAGGCAAAATGCCGACAGAAGCAGACGCTTATTCGTGCAGGGTGTTTTGGTTACATACAGAATAGTGGATTGCGTAAAATATGTCTGAAAAAACGAAACCAACAAATCCACTGGATATACCCACATGAAAGTCGCCTCCCTCATTCTGTCTGAGATGTTGCCTGAGGCAATCATAGCAAATGCTGCAAAAAAGTCAAGGACATTGGCGATATTTGTAAGGACATTGGCGACATTTGTCTGGAAAAGTATTGTTCAACCCGGCGCACAAGCAAAAATACGCTGCCGCAATATGCTTGTGCACATCTGCGACAGCGCCAAAAAAGTATGATCTGAACTTATAGCGGTCCTTATTTCAGATTCTGAACGGCTTTTTCTGCGAAGCTGTTGTCGACCAATGCGTCATAAGGCGCCCTGTGGGAAAGTTCTCCGGCCTCCTCCATGACCATCTGCAGGCGGTCGAAAGAATCCTGCGTCATCATCGGCACAGCCGCGTAGGCGCCAATCTCCTTGTAGCGCGCGATGGCCTTGGCCATGATATCCAGATCCGCGTCGGGGAAAGCGGGGGAAATGGTCTTGGCGATCTCCTCGGCCGAGTGCTCCGCCACCCACTTCTGCGCTTTGGCCAGCGCGTTGGTAAAGCCCTGGACGACCTCGGGGCTCTTTTCGATAAAGCTCTTGGAAGCATAGTATGCGGTGTAGGGAATTTCGCCCGCCGATTCACCCACCGACGCGACAATGTAGCCCTTGCCCTCCTTTTCCAGCGAGGAGGCGGTCGGCTCGAACACGGTCACATAATCCCCGGTACCGCCGATAAACGCACCGGTCATGGCGGCGAACTGGATCGAATTGTCGAACTCCACATCCACGCCGGGAATCAGCCCGTTCTGCTTGACGACATACTCCAGCGCCATGTAGGGAACGCCGCCCTTGCGCCCGGGCAGCAAGTGAGTGCCCTTGAGCTTGCTCCAGTCGAAGTTGTCGTCCGGCTCACGCGCTACAAGGAAAGAGCCGTCGCGCTTTGTCACCTGGGCAAACACGGCGGCATAGTCGGCTTTGCCCTCGTTGTAGATGTAAATGGCCGCCTCCGGTCCGGAAAAGCCTATGTCTACGGCGCCCGAGATCACCGACGTCATGACCTTGTCCGCGCCCTCGCCCGAGATCAGCTCGATCTCAATGCCTTCCTCAGCGAAGAACCCCAGTTCGATAGCCGCGTACTGCGGCGCGTAGAAAACCGAGTGGGTCACCTCGCTGAGCTTGACGGTTGTAAGCCCTTTTTCCTTGGCCCCGCAGGCCGTGAGGAGCCCTCCGAGCATAACCGCCGCCAGCAGCAGTGCGGCCCGGCGCACCCCTTTTCCGTTTGTGAGTTTCATCTGACTACCTCCTGTTTATGTTTCGTATGTTTAACGGCGTTGAGCACAAGGCGTTCCGCGAGAGTCACACCCCAGTACAAAAGCGCCGCAACTACTGCCAAGATGATCACGCTGGTCATCACAAGGTCCATCTGGAACACCTGGCCGCCGTAGACGATCAGATAGCCCAGCCCCGCCTTGGACACCAGAAATTCACCCGCGATCACACCGACCAGCGAAAGGCCGATATTGACCTTGAGGGAGTTGAAAAGCGTGTTCAAATTCGATGGGAAAATGATTTTTACAAAGGTCTGCCGGCGGCTGGCGCCAAAGGTGCGCACCATCTTCACCAGTTCCTTGTCGGTGCTCAAAAAACCGTTGAGCATCTCCAGCACGGTCACGATCAGCGAGATAGCCAGCGCCATCACGATAATCGCCTGCATGCCGGCGCCGACCCAAATAATGATCACGGGGCCCAGCGCGATCTTGGGCAGCGCGTTGAGCACCACCAGATAGGGGTCGGCCACCTTGGACAGAAAGTCCGACCACCAGAGCAGCAGCGCGATTAGGTTGCCCAGCAGCACGCCGAGAGTGAAGCCCACCAGCGTCTCGAAGCAGGTGACGCCAATGTGGGTGATCAGCCCGTTGCTGTGCAGATTGGTCAGGGTTGCGACAACGCGGGAGGGCTGGCTCATAATAAAGCTGTCAATCACGCCCATATTTGCCAGTATTTCCCATAGAGCGATGACCAGCACGAGCACCGCGGCCCGGCAGAAGTTGATTGCCCTACGGCGCTTTTGCTGCTTGCTCAAATACGCCTGCCGCTCAACCGACAGCGCCCCTTTCCGCACATATATGATTTGATTAAACATGTACATCAAGCTCTTTCCAAATAAGATTAAAGTATTTGCCGAACGCCGGATCGTTTCTGCGTTTCAGCGGCGGCATGGGAAGCCCTGTTACGGTGGGGAATTCGATGCTGTGAATGTTGCGCACCCGGCCGGGGCGGCAGCTTAACACGATGACCCGGTCGGACATGCTGATGCTTTCCGGTATGTCATGTGTCACCATCAGGGCTGTTTTATTTTCCTTTTTCAGAATTCCGAACACGTCCTCTGTCACGGCCAGTCTCGTTTGGTAATCCAGGGCCGAAAAGGCTTCATCAAGCAGCAAAAGCTCGGGCTTTGTGGCGAGTGTGCGGATCAGCGCCGCCCTTTGCCGCATTCCGCCCGAAAGCTGGAATGGGTATTTGTCCTTGAATTCCATCAGCCCGTAGTTCTCGAGCAGAGAGTCCACGTAGCTGATGTTCTCTTTCGTGAGCATACCGCGTATTTCAAGTCCCAGCAGCACATTGCTGTGGATCGAGCGCCAGTCCAGCAGATTGTCCTTCTGCAGCATGTAGCCGATTTTGTCGGATACGCCGCTGATGTCCTCGCCGCCCACACAGATTTTTCCGTAGGTTGGGGGGTCGAGCCCCGCGATGACGGACAACAGGGTCGATTTGCCGCACCCCGACGGCCCAACAATTGCGATTTGCTCCCCCTCATATGCTTGAAAGCTGATGTTCTCAAGCGCTGGCACCTCGCCGTTTTCCGCCTGATAGATCAGTGATACATTATTCAGCTGAAGAATTTCACGCATGGTCATCCTCCGTTTCCTATTTGCGTAGTCTTCATTATTCAGTATATGGAAAATGGCAGGCAAGGTGATAAATTTCACTGTTTTAAAGGTTCCGCCGCTATTTTGCGATATTATACACTTTGCCATAAAAGGTATATTTTATATGTACTGGAGCATCTTTTTGTGTTATACTTTCTTGAGGAGGACCGTATGAGAACAAAAGGACTTGCAGCATAAGGAGGAGTGTAAAATGAGTTCGATTGCACAAAATTTGGACCGTGTATTTGACGTATCCGGAAGAGGATCATCGGTGAAAGTGGAGGTTTTAGCGGGGCTTACCACTTTTGCGACAATGGCTTACATCCTGCCGGTCAATGTGAATATCCTGTCGGCGGCCGGGCTTGACGGGGGTGCGGTGTTTATGGCCACAGCCCTGGGGTCGGTGATCGGTACGGTGCTGATGGCGCTGCTTGCGGGGCTGCCTTTCGCACTGGCGCCCGGCATGGGGCTGAACGCCTTTTTTGCCTACACGGTGGTGCTGGGCATGGGGTATACCCCGTCCTTTGCGCTGGCGGCTGTGCTGGTGGAGGGCCTCATTTTTATTGTGCTGAGCCGCACCGGGGTGCGCACGGCGCTGTTCAACGCGATTCCCACCGAGCTTCGTTACGCTGTTTCAGCGGGTATCGGGTTGTTTATCATGTTCATTGGCCTGCAAAACGCGGGCTTTATCATCGGCGATCCCGCCACCCTGGTCGCGATTAACCCCCGGCTGAACACAGCCGCCGTGGCGCTTGCAATTATTGGCACGGCGATCACGCTGGTGTTTTGGCTCAAGAAGGTCCGTGGCGCGTTGCTGCTGGGCATTCTGGCAACCTGGATACTGGGAATTGTGGCGCAGTTTGCGGGCTGGTATGTGATCAATCCCGATGCGGGCGCTTTCTCGCTGATCCCCAGCGGCATACTCAGCCCACCGCCCAGCCTGGCGCCCACTTTTGGGCTCTGCTTCGCGGGCTTTGCCGAGGCGTTTTCCAGCGCCGCCGACATCGGACGGTTTTTCGTTGTCATGCTAACGTTCCTGTATGTGGACATCTTTGACACGATCGGCACCCTTACCGGCGTTGCCACCAAGGCCAAAATGCTGGACAGCAACGGCGAGCTGCCCGGAATCAAGGGCGCGCTGACCGCCGACGCTGTGGGCACCGCGGCGGGGGCGATCATGGGAACCTCCACCATCACCACCTTTGTGGAGTCGGCCGCCGGTGTGGAAGAGGGCGGTCGCACCGGCCTGACCAGCATGGTCACCGCGCTGTGCTTTCTGCTGTCCATCTTCCTCTACCCGATCGTGGGCACCATCCCCGGCTTTGCCACCACCTGTGCGCTGGTGGTGGTGGGCGTGATGATGCTGGAGCCTTTGGGGGGACTTGACTTTTCAAATCCCGAACAGGTCATTCCGGCGGCGTTTACCGTGGGTCTGATGGTGATGGGGTATTCCATCAGCGCGGGCCTGCAGTGGGGCGTGTTGTCCTATCTGCTGGTGAAGTTGGCAACAGGCAAGGCCAAGGAGGCAAACAAGGTGGTTTGGGTACTGGGCGCTCTGTTTTTAATCAAAATCGTCATTCTGGACAGACTGGTGTAAACACTGCAAAATAAACTGCGGGGAGAGGCGGGAGTTTTGTGAAAGCGGAGGAGCCCGCACGCTACGAGAGCTGGCAGAGCGAGGCTTTGTTTGCCGATATGCAGGATGTGCTCGCGAAATTCAACGCAGTCCTGGAAAGCTCCTATGACGGCATTTACATCACCGACGGGGACGCCAACACCATCATGGTCAACAAATCCTACGAGGCCGTTTCGGGTCTCAGGCGGGAGGACGTGCTGGGCAGGAACATGCGTGACCTGGTCAAGGAAGGCGTCATGGATTTTTCCGGCACCATCCTGGCCATGGAAAACCGCGGAACGGTGACCATCGAGCAGAAGTTTAAAACCGGAAAGCGCGCTGTGATCACCAGCACCCCCACGATCGACCAGCACGGCGAGATTGTGATGGTGGTGACCAACGTGCGCGACATCACCGAAATCCACAACCTGCGCAAGCAGCTGGTGCGAAAGGAGGAGCTGTCGAAAAAGCAGCTCTCCGAAATCGAAATCATCCGCAAGCAGATTATCGGATCGGGCAGCATGGTGGCGGTGGACGGCACCATGCTGCGCACCATGCTGATGGTGAACCGAGTGGCGCACATGGACACCGTTGTGCTGCTGCTGGGGGAAACCGGTGTGGGCAAGGAGATGGTCGCTTCCTACATCCACCAGAACAGTGCCCGCAAGGAGGAAAATCTGATCAAGGTAAACTGCGGGGCGATCCCGGAGCACCTGATGGAAAGCGAATTGTTCGGCTACGAGCGCGGCTCCTTTACCGGCGCCGAAAAGGAGGGGAAGATGGGCCTGTTCGAGGTGGCCAACAAGGGCACCATCTTTCTGGACGAGGTGGGCGACCTGCCCATGGACGCCCAGGTGAAGCTGCTGCGGGTGGTGCAGGAAAAGGAAATTCAGCGCATTGGAGCCACAAGGCCGCGCGGTATCGACGTGCGCATTCTGGCGGCTACCAACCGGGACCTGGAGGCTATGGTGCGCGAAAACAAGTTCCGCAAGGACCTGTATTACCGGCTCAATGTGTTCCCCATCACCGTGCCGCCGTTGCGGGAGCGGCCGGGGGATATTCTGCCGTTGGCAGAGTCTATCCTGGCCCAGCTCAACAAGCGGTACGGCTTTAAAAAGGAGCTCTCCCAGACAGCGGAGCTGGAGCTGCAGTCCTACAGCTGGCCGGGAAATGTGCGGGAGCTGCGCAACGTGGTGGAACGCGCCATGATCCTGAGCGCGGAAAACAGCATCCAACCGCGGGACCTGGCCATCTACAAGTCCCGCCCGCCCGAGCCCGGCGCCGTTGAGCTGCCGGATCACCCGCTGAACCTCAAAGGGATATTGGAGGCGCTGGAGAGCAGCTACATCGAGCAGGCGTACCAAAAGCACCGCAACATCCGCAGGGCTGCCAAAAGTCTCTCCATGGACGCGGCCACCTATGTGCGCAAGCGCAAAAAATACGCGGAAAGGGATAGCGTCAAAAGTAAAGCTAGCTTTAGAAATGAAACAAATGCGTGACAAGCCGTATACAAAGGTCTTGCGCGGCACTGTTGCAACCGGATCAATCAAGCGGAGGCTGGATTCAGTTTCATAATCGAAACTGAATCCAGCCTCCGCTTGATGCTTGTCATTACGAATGGGGAGTACAAAGCCAAAAAAATAATTTAGAGATTCATTAACATTGGCACAACAATTGCTTGATAATATATTTGTAAGCGATGACCCGGAAAAAGACAAGGAGATGAGGACATGAAGCAGTTAATGTTAGGGCCGCAGCTGCACAAGTTCCAGAGCTGCAAGGAATTCGCCGACGAGTTCCAGATCGGAAAAGGGGATTTGATCCTGACCAACGAGTTCATTTACAAGCCCTGCTTTGGGGCCCTGAACCTGCAGGCCGATGTGATCTATCAGGAAAAATACGGCGCCGGCGAGCCCTCGGACGAGATGGCGGAGGCCATCTATGCGGACATGAAAGGCAGCTACAAGCGCATCATCGCTATCGGCGGCGGTACGGTGGTGGACCTGGCCAAGCTGTACGCGCTGAAAAACGTGACCCCGATCCTGGATCTCTACGACCGCAAGCAGGATATCATCAAGGACAAGGAGCTGATTCTGGTGCCCACCACCTGCGGCACCGGCAGCGAGGTCACCAATCTTTCGATCCTGGAGCTCAAGAGCAGGCAGACCAAGATGGGGCTGGCGGCCGACGAGATGTACGCCGACAGCGCCGTGATGATTCCCGAGCTGCTGGGGGGGCTGCCCTACCGCTTCTTTGCCACCAGCTCCATTGACGCGCTGATCCACGCGGTGGAGTCCAGCGTGTCCCCCAAGGCCACCAGCTACACCAGGCTGTTCGGCTACAAGGCGATTGAGATGATCGTCCGGGGATACCAGGAGATCGCCAAAAACGGCCAAGAGGCCAGAATGCCGCTGTTGGAGGACTTCCTGGTGGCCAGCAACTACGCGGGCATCGCTTTCGGCAATGCGGGCGTGGGCGCGGTTCACGCCATGAGCTACCCGCTGGGCGGCAAGTACCACGTGGCCCACGGCGAGGCGAACTACGCGCTGTTCACCCGTATCTTTGAGTACTACATGTCCATTTGCAGCACGGGGGCTATCGCTGAGCTCAACGAGCACCTGGCCGGTCTGCTGGGCTGCGCCGCGGTCGACGTGTACACCGAGCTGGAGAAGCTGCTTGGCAGCATCCTGCCCCGCAAGCCGCTGCGCGAATACGGCGTGACCGAGCAGGATGTGGTGGAGTTCACGCAAAACGTCATGGAAAAGCAAACCCGCCTGACCGCCAACAACTTCGTGCCGCTTGACGCACAGCGGGTGGCGGCCATATACCGAGAGCTTATGTAACCGATTTTATCGAAAAGTGAAAGGGGAATACCAGTATGATGACAGGCGAGCAATATGTGGAGAGCATCCGCAAAATGAACATGGAGATTTACATGTTCGGTGAAAAGATCGAATCGGCGGTGGACAGCCCGATGCTGCGGCCCTCGTTGAATTCTGTGAAAGCTACATACGACCTGGCGCAGATGCCCGAGTACGAGGACCTGATGACCGCCACCTCCCATCTGACCGGCGAAAAGATCAACCGCTTCTGCCACATCCACCAGGGCACCGGGGATTTGGTGAAAAAGGTGAAGATGCAGCGCCTTCTGGGCCAGAAGACGGCCTCCTGCTTCCAGCGCTGCGTGGGCATGGACGCGTTCAACGCGCTGTACAGCACCACTTTCGAGACTGACATGCAGCACAACACCGACTACTACAAGAATTTCGTATCCTACATGAAGCTGGTGCAGGAGAACGACTGGACCGTGGACGGCGCCATGACCGACCCCAAGGGTGACAGAGGCCTTGGCCCCAGCCAGCAGGCGGATCCCGACCTGTACCTGCGGGTAGTGGAGCGCCGCCCGGATGGCATTGTGGTGCGCGGCGCCAAGGTGCACCAGACCGGCATGTGCAACTCCCACGAAGTCGTCGTGATGCCCACCATGGCCATGAAGCCGGAGGACAAGGACTACGCGGTGTCCTTTGCTGTTCCCGCCGACGCCAAGGGCGTGTTCATGATTGTGGGCCGCCAGAGCTGCGACACCCGCAAGCTGGAAAACAGCAAGCTGGACGTGGGCAACTGCGAGTTCGGCGGCATGGAGGCGCTGGTTGTGTTCGACGACGTGTTCGTGCCCAACGACCGCATCTTCCTCAACGGGGAAACCGACTTCGCCGGCATGCTGGTGGAGCGCTTCGCGGGCTATCACCGCCAAAGCTATGGCGGCTGCAAGGTGGGCGTGGGCGACGTGCTGATCGGCGCGGCGGCTCTGGCGGCCGAGTACAACGGCGCGGCCAAGGCGTCCCACGTCAAAGATAAGCTGATCGAGATGACCCACTTGAACGAGACACTGTACGCCTGCGGCATCTCCTGCTCCGCCGAGGGCCACGTCACCAAGTCCGGCAATTACATAATCGACCTGCTGCTGGCCAACGTGTGCAAGCAGAATGTCACTCGCTTCCCCTACGAGATCACCCGGCTGGCCGAGGACATCGCGGGGGGGCTGATGGTGACCGCGCCGTCCGAAAAGGACCTCCGCCACCCCAAGCTCGGGCCATACATCGACAAATACCTGAGGGGTGTGGACAGTGTCCCCACCGAGGACCGGCTGAAAGTGCTGCGCGTGATCGAAAACCTGACCCTTGGCTCTTCGGCCGTGGGTTACCGCACCGAGTCGATGCACGGCGCGGGCTCTCCCCAGGCGCAGCGCATCATGATCGCGCGCCAGGGCAACCTCGCGCAGAAGAAAGAGCTGGCAAAAGCCATTGCCAAGATCAAAGAGCCCGCGGCCGCAGCAAAATAGCATGCATGTCACAGTGAAATACTGCGGAGGCTGCAACCCCCGCCACGACCGCGCCGCCCTGATTCGCAGACTCCGGGAGGATTTCCCCGGCGTCAGCCTGGGCGGTGCGGATGGTGCCGGCCCCGAGCCGGACCTGGTGGCGGTGGTGTGTGGGTGCCCGAGCCGATGCGCCTCCCACCAGCACCTGGTGGGGCGCTTCGGCAAGGTGGTTCTGTGTGCTCCCGAGGATTATCCGGCGCTGTACGAGGCCGCGAAAAGATATCAACAGCAACTGTATAAGGAGCGAAGCTTATGAATTGGAAAGACATCTATAAGCAGCGACTCACCACGGCCCAGGAGGCGGTAAAGCGGATCAAATCCGGCGACCGCATATCCCTTAGCCACGCTGTGGGCGAGCCGACCTATCTCATAGACGCGATGGTGGACAACAAGGAGGCCTACCGGGATGTGGAGATCGTCCACATGGTGCCCATGGGGCGCGCCTCCTACGCCCAGCCGGGCATGGAGCCCTATTTTCGCCATAACTCGGTGTTTGTAGGCGGCCCCACACGGGGCACCATCAAGGCCGGCCACGGCGACTTTACGCCCTGCTATTTTTCCCAGATCCCCAATCTGTTCACCAGGACCCTGCCGCTGGACGTGGCGGTGATCCATGTGTCCGCGCCGGATGAGCACGGCTACTGCAGCCTCGGCGTGTCGGTGGATTACTCCAAGCACGCGGCGGAGCAGGCGAAGCTGGTGATCGCCCAGGTGAACAGCCAGATGCCCCGCACCATGGGCGACAGCTTTGTGCACGTGTCCCAGATGGACTGCATTGTGGAGCACGACGCGCCGCTCATCGAGCTTGCCCCGCCCAAAATTACCGAGGTGGAAAAGGCCATCGGCGAGAACTGCGCCAAGCTAATTAAGGACGGTGACTGCCTGCAGCTGGGCATCGGCGCGATTCCCGACGCGGTGCTCTTGTTCCTCAAGGACAAAAAGGACCTGGGCATTCACTCCGAGATGTTTTCAGATGGCGTTGTGGAGCTGGTGGAGGCCGGCGTGATCAACAACAAAAGGAAAAACCTGCACAACGGCAAAATGCTGGCCACATTCCTAATGGGCACGCAGCGGCTCTACGACTTTGTGGACAACAACCCCTCGGTAGCCATGTACCCCGCCACCTACACCAACGACCCTTATGTGGCCGGGCAGAACGACAATCTGGTATCGATCAACTCCTGCGTGCAGGTGGACCTGCTGGGCCAGGTCTGCTCCGAGATGGTGGGCACCACCCAGATCAGCGCGGTGGGCGGCCAGGTGGACTTCGTGCGGGCTGCGGCACTCAGCAAGGGCGGCCGGTCGATCATCGCCATGTCCTCCACGGCGGCGGGCGGCAAGATCTCCAAGATTATGCCCGTGCTGGACGAGGGCGCCGCGGTGACCACAAACCGCTATGATGTGGAGTACGTGATCACCGAATACGGCGTTGCAAACTTGAAATACCGCACCGTGCGTGACCGCGCGCGGATGTTGATTGAGATCGCCCATCCCGATTTTCGCCCTCAGCTCAAAGAGGCCTTTGAAAAGCGCTTTAGCGCCAAATACTGATAAATATGGTTACTAGAAATTAGGAGGAACAACACCAATGGATTTTGAGTTGAGCAAAGAACAGGCCATGTGCCGGCAGCTCTTCCGCGACTTCGCTGAAAGCGAGGTGAAGCCAATTGCGGGCGAGGTGGACGAAACCGAGAAATTCCCTCGCGGCACGGTGGATAAGATGGCAAGGTACGGCTTTTTGGGCATCCCGTTCCCGAAAGAGCTGGGCGGCCAGGGCTGCGACACGCTGACCTACGCGATTTGTGTGGAGGAGCTAAGCCGCGTGTGCGCCACCACGGGCGTCATTGTGTCGGCCCACACCTCGCTGGGAGCGGAGCCTATCCGCAAATACGGTACCAACGAGCAAAAGCAGAAGTACCTGGCGCCGCTGGCCAGGGGGGATAAGCTGGGCGCTTTCGGCCTGACCGAGCCCGGCGCTGGCACCGACGCTTCGGGCCAGCAGACCAAGGCGGTGCTGGACGGCGGCCACTACATACTCAACGGTACCAAAATCTTTATTACCAACGGCGGCGAGGCCGACACCTATGTAATCTTCGCCATGACCGACAAGTCCCAGGGCAACAAGGGAATCTCCGCATTTATCGTGGAGAAAGACTTCCCGGGCTTTTCTATCGGCAAAAAGGAGCTGAAGATGGGCATCCGGGGCTCGGCCACCACCGAGCTGGTGTTTGAAAACTGCATGGTGCCGGCGGAAAATCTGCTGGGCGCCGTGGGCAAGGGCTTCGGCATCGCCATGGGTACGCTGGACGGCGGCCGCATCGGCATCGCGGCCCAGGCGCTGGGCATCGCCCAAGGGGCCTTTGACGAGACGGTGGGCTATGTGAAAGAGCGCAAGCAGTTCGGCAGGCCGCTCTCGGCATTCCAGAACACCCAGTTCCAGCTGGCGGACATGAAAGCGCGCATCGAGGCGGCAAGGCTCTTGGTGTACAAGGCCGCCGTTGCCAAGGACACAAAGGACCGCTACTCCGAGGAGGCGGCCATGGCCAAGCTGTTCGCAGCGGAAACCGCCATGGCCGTGACCACCAAGTGTGTGCAGCTCTACGGTGGCTATGGCTACACCCGCGATTACCCGGTGGAGCGCATGATGCGGGACGCCAAGATCACCGAAATCTACGAGGGCACCAGCGAGGTGCAGCGCATGGTCATCGCCGGCGCGGTCTTGAAATAGAAGGAGGAGCATGGCCAATGAACGTAATTGTATGCATTAAACAGGTGCCGGACACCAACGAGGTAAGACTGAACCCGGAAACCGGCACATTGATCCGCGACGGCGTGCCCAGCATTATCAACCCCGACGACAAGGCGGGACTGGAGGCGGCGCTGCGCCTGAAGGATCAGTATGGCGCCAAGGTCACCGTGCTCACCATGGGGCCGCCCCAGGCGGACCTGGCGTTGCGCGAGGCACTGGCCATGGGCGCCGACGAGGCGTACCTGGTCACCGACCGGGCCTTTGGCGGCGCGGACACCTGGGCCACCTCCTCCACCATTGCCTCGGCGCTGAAAAGGTTTGACTACGACCTGATTGTCACTGGCCGCCAGGCCATAGACGGCGACACCGCCCAGGTGGGCCCGCAGATCGCGGAGCACCTGGGGCTCGTCAACATCTCCTACGCCGAGGAGATCAAGATCGACGGCGAATACATCAAGGTAAAGCGCCAGTACGAGGACCGCTACCACATCATTCGTGCAAAACTGCCCTGCCTGATTACGGCGCTGGCCGAGCTGAACCAGCCGCGCTACATGACGCCGGGCGGCGTGTACGGCGCCTACCGGGAGCGGGAAATTGGCGTGCTGACCCGGGCCGACCTGGACGTGGACGACGCGAACATCGGCCTGAAAGGCTCGCCCACCCGCGTGTTTAAATCCTTTACCAAGGCGGTGAAGGGCAAGGGCACAGTCGTGACCATGGATGCGTCGGAATCCGCCGAATGGCTGGCGGAAAAGCTTCAGGAAAAATTTATTTTGTGATCAAGAGGTGAGACATATGAGCGTAGAAGGATACAAGGGCGTATATATATTCGTCGAGCAGGTGGAGGGCAAAATCAACGGTGTAGCCTATGAGCTGATCGGCAAGGGCAAGGAGCTCGCAAAGCCGTTGAACACTGAGGTGACGGCGGTGCTGCTGGGCCACGGCATCCGGGAGCTGCCGAAGAAGCTGGCGCGCTACGGCGCTGACAAGGTGATCGTGGTGGACGACCCGGCGCTGGAAACCTACATGACCGAGCCCTACACCAAGGCGCTGGCCGAAGTGGTGCGGGCTTACAAGCCGGACATCGTGCTCTACGGCGCAACGGCCATTGGCCGGGACATGGCGCCCCGTGTATCGGCCCGCGTGCACACCGGCCTGACAGCGGACTGCACCGGCTTGGAGATTCAAGAGGGCACAAACGACCTGATGATGACCCGCCCAGCCTTTGGCGGGAACATTATGGCTACGATCCTGTGCTCCAACCACCGCCCCCAGATGGCCACCGTACGTCCGGGCGTGATGCAGCGCATAAGCGCCATTGAGGGCGCCGAGTGCCCGGTGGAAGAGTTCAAGGTGGCGGGCCTGGCCGAGAGCCAGAATGTGGAGATCCTTGAGATCATCAAAAAGGTCAGCGAGAAAATGGACATTATGGACGCGAAAGTGCTGGTGTCCGGCGGGCGGGGCATGGGCTGCCCCGAAAATTACGCCCTGCTTGAGGAGCTGGCCGACGCGCTGGGCGGCACGATCTCCTCCTCCCGCGCGGGCGTGGACGCGGGCTGGCAGCCCAAGGACCGCCAGGTGGGGCAGACCGGCAAGACCGTGCGCCCCAATCTGTACATCGCCTGCGGCATCTCGGGTGCGATCCAGCACCTGGCCGGCATGGAGGAGAGCGATGTGATCATCGCCATCAATAAGGATGCCTCGGCCCCGATCTTCGAGGTGGCCGATTTCGGCGTGGTAGGTGATGCGCTGAAGATCGTCCCGCTGCTCACCGAGGCTGTGAAGAAAGTGCAGGCCGTAAAGGCAAACGCATAAAAGCAAATACGAAGGGCGTTGCGCAAACGCCCTTTTTTACGGCAGCCTGATGACAAAACGGGAGGGACCGGTGGAAAAAATTTTCCACCGGTCCCTTTTTCTGTATTTACTATACCACAAAACCCACAAAAAATCAAGACTGGTTATACGCCGCCGACACGGCTATAATAGGACCAGGAGGTGAACAGCATGCAGGAAAACGAGAATTTTGCGCTGTCCCCGGCCGGTCTGCAAAGGGTGCAGGCGTTGCGGGAGCTGCGAGAGTGCAACGACTACACCAGCAGATACGGGCTCAGCCTGACTGAGCAGCAGATGCTCACGCTGGTGGAAAAGCGGTTTGAGTCGCTGCGGGAAGCCGGCAGGGTGGAGTTTGGCCAGGGGGTTTTGCAAAAGCTGATTTGCGCGTTCTGCGATTCCCCCTACATCAGCGTGGAAAACTACGAGGACGCACTGCTGGAGCTGCAGGACTCCTTTTACTACTTCAAGAACGAGTGCTTGGACCTGCTCTCGGACGACGAGCTGATCGACTACATGAAGCGGCACTTCGACAGCGAATGCCAGGGCTCGCTGGAGTATCTCAGCGGCACCACCCTCGAGGAGTTCTGCAGGGACATCCGCAGCGGCGAGGGCGACGACCGGGAACCATATAGCCGGCGGTTTTAGAACCTGTATTCGAGTCCTCTCAGGAACCGCACGGAAAAAAACACGAAAAAGCATACAGAAAGCGCATGGTGGCAGGCAAAGAAAAAAGCGCAAGGAAAACAAGCCCGACAAGGCGAGGGAGGAAAGGAGAGCAGGCATGGACGATCAGGCGTGAAGCATCTCCAG
>Ga0153953_1000194_pt1 | contig 19544 bp, 26 predicted proteins | sample TSNJ037MetaG_FD_104718 | JGI IMG/M metagenome (GOLD analysis project Ga0153953, IMG submission 104718) | Attine ant fungus gardens microbial communities from New Jersey, USA - TSNJ037 MetaG | ecosystem: Host-associated > Fungi > Mycelium > Unclassified | place: USA: New Jersey, Wharton State...
TCATCTTTTCAGAAGAGAGCTGAATAGAACAGCAGGTGCTGAACTTAGCAGGAGTGGGTGCGCAGGAAGCTCTCATCATCCATGGACGATCCGGAGGGCTAATGATCGATGCTGTTTTGACATAGCTTGATGCCCTCCGAAAGCATAGACGGTTTACAAGGGGAATAAGCATTGTTCAGTCCCGATTCTCCTGTGCTCCTCAGGAGTGGGTTTGAAATTTTCGTCTTCACTCGTTTGCCAGTCATATACTGTTTATCCACGATCAAGGCGGATATTGGTTAACCTCATTTGGCTTTGTGAATTGATTGTATTACTCGATCCGCTCTCGTTTATTAACTTTTCCATGTTCGGGACGTGGTGAGACCCAATAGATGCAACATTTTTCGAAAATCCATATCCGTCATTGTATCGGTCCCATTCGGCTTGCTCATTTCATGGAAACTGTGATAAGAGAGCTATATAACCGCCTGAGGTACTATGTCAGAATTTAGCATTTATGGTGTTGTTTTTTTATAGCGTTGATATAGTGGAGAAGTTGAAACTCCGACTAGTTTTCCACATCAGCCATGAATACCAGTCGGTGTCCTGGATTCAAAGAAAAAGACGATGAACATCGTTCTCATCATAGCCATGGTGAATATTTACTCTGATATATACGTGCTTAGGACTCATACCCTCCTCGACATAACCCTGAATGCATGCCTCGAACCTAAATACCTGGTAATGCAGTCCACGGAAAGAAGAGAACGCGGAACTTTGACTTTGAGGTAGAAGATCGTGGTCGTCAATCGTACAAGGACAGAGTGTGTTTGATGCCGTTCAGCGACCGTGTAGTCCCCTTTACAAACCGTTCTATCTAGGAAAGCAGCCGGGACGCCTTGACTGACTTCAGGGCTGGAATACCTGAAGACGAGACATATCGCCAGAGTTCTCGCTACCACGATGAACTGGTACGTTGGCCGTTCCATCGAGAAGCGTGTTACACTCACAACCCAAGGGATTGATTGAACTGTTAATACGCAGGCGGTTTCCTCTGATTCACATCGTAAAGGATGTGACAAGAGAGCTCACAGCAGTGGACACGAGTCGCAACATCCTCATTCTCGTCCCTACAAGAGCCGGAGAAGCTCAGACAAGCACGCGTCCAAAGATGTGTACGCTTACGAGCGGGAACGTGTCAAGGACTCTTTACATAGCCATGGTTCCAGTTCCCATTACCGCCAATCTACCTCGGATGAGGCGGAACGACTGGACGGTCGAAACGAAATTCGATCCTCTCGTATTGATCAACACCTGAAAGAGCAGAGTGAACGACGCGGGCGCTCCATTTCTAGGACCAGTTCAGCTCGATCAAATTCGAGGCTATCATCCTCTGCCTTGTCATCCTCACACTCCCACAAGCGCAGGCGACAGAGGTCGCGTTCCAAGTCAGTCTCGAGAGACAGCAAGAGCCGAAAGCACAAAGAAAGTAGGAGAAGTGTTCTGACTGGCAAAAAGGTAAAACTGGACATGTGCCCGTCTCTTTTCTGACCCCATGTTCGATGCAGATCAAGCTCAAGGTGAAGAAGTCAAGAGGCGACGAGGAGCGGGATGCGAATAGACAGGAATTGCTGCAGTTTCTGAATTCAGCTTATGAGTAGACTCGTAGGAAATATGACATAATTTGAACATAGCTCTTGACCGCCATGCTCCTCAGCTTACCACCTGAGCTTTTGATTTCTGTTTTCAGGTTCCTCCCCCTTCCTGATATTTCATCCTGTATTCAAACCTCTAGAGCCTTGAAATTATTTATTGACCAGTACGAGTCTACTATTTACCGCCAGGCCGCAGCCCATCCATCCTTCCGCCTCATCCCACACGACCAGCTGCTTTTTTCCGAGCTCATACCACTCGGCTTGCTATCCAAGCGATATATCGGTGATGCTAGTGACTGGAAAAGCTTATGTGGGTGTCTCCCCATTACTCGGCGCTGTGTGTTGTCTCTTACGGTTGGGGCAAGGTCGTCGAGCTCGCGAGGTGCATTCCTGTTGGGTTGGCAAAGGCCCTTCCCGCATCAAGGACTACCACAACGCGTACGCCGATTACGCAAATGTTCATCGTATCAAGGTCGACGAGAGGCGCGGTTTCATCATCACAACTCATGGGCAACGCACTACAGAATCTCGAGGCCGAGTAGTGGTATCAGATATAAACGACGGGCACCTCATCTGGAGCTTGGATTCGGTGCGTTTAGGGTTCGGCTGAGAGACTTTTTCCTGATAATTTTTTTTCCCCTTTTTTTCGAAAGCGTCATGTTCGCTCATATGCTCATTGCGAGTACGGGGAAGGATTTTTAATTTTCGACCGTTCTATGGATTTGAAAGAAGTCTGGCGCCTAGTCAGTCACAACCCTGAAGTTTCGGACCCAGAAGACTTTCAGGTCGTGCTGCGGTCAAAGCCCGACGAATCACAACTCAGTGCAGTACAGATAGCCCCTCCGGGAAGCCGTCTCAAATTTGTTCCTCATGCTCTCCTCCGCCCGCCAGGTGGTGTGCCCACAAAGGCATTCCGGTTTGTTTACCCCACTCTCTTGGTGGCTTCATTCAGTTGCCTCTTTTTCTGGGACGTTCGGACTGGGGAATTGGTGGAGCGCATAAATGACATCGGTAGTCAGATGCCACATGGGTTTGCAAGCAACCAGACATGGGCAAGCATCTTTTCCGGTACATCAAGTTCACTCGGAAGGATATTGTATGTTGACGTTAACGACAAATATGCTTTGGTTTGTGGGGAGCTTGCTTTCAAGATGTTCCAAAGACAAACCTCACAGAGTATATCCAAAGACCCCAGGGCGAGCAGTTGTGTGATGGGGTTCACAGATGATCAGCTTCAGAAGCGGGGGAAATGGGAGATGGGTCTGGGTTATATTCAACCGAGGGATCTGCCGCCTGATTTTGAGGACCACACACGCGCATCTCATCATCTCTTACATCCCAGGATCGATTTCTGGAAGAGCTCGGGTAAAGCGGTCGTTACTCACAAGGTAACTCCGAAACAATTAGGGTTGGCGCGTCACCTCCGAAGTTGTTCTATGGCAGGTAAATGTCCCAGACCTTGAAACTGTTATTAATTGACGTCGAACCATGACTAGCCCATATATCGCCTTGTGGACGACATCTGGCCATCCTGAACAATGGGTCCCGACTGCTAGTGATTCCTTACTTTGAACGGGTCATAGATGGTTGCGTTCAGTATCGTGATATTATGATTGACCTACAGATTGCCTCGCCTCTTAGCTCAATTTATCTCGCCTACGAAAACGACAGAATTGCAGTAATCACAGTATGTTTTTTCTTTCTTCGAACTCCGCTCTATAGTTTGAACGATAAATCCAAAAGCAAATGGGTTTGTTCATTGTACACCCGACCTTGCCGCCCCCAGACGATCTCGAAACGCCTCCGACACTTGATGTACAGCGGGTAGCACTGTTGAATGATCCTGATGTTTTATCTCATGTTAGCTGTCTCCAAATGACGTCGACGGGTATTTGGATCAATTGGGAGGTTGTACTTGACAGGCCCGGTCCGTTTTCGTCGGCTCTGGCCAAGCTCGAGGAGAACGAGGAGTCGTTTGAAGAAAAGATATATAATGCGGCTATAGCTTGGCCTATAAGTCGGTGTATGTGAATCGTGGTTTTTTGACCGGTATTGCTGATCATAGGTTTTTTTAGGGACTGAGAATTCGGTTGTTGTTAGTGTTGATTTTGGACTTGAGTCTGAGTGATTTGTCTTTGAAGCGAAAAGTATTTTTGTCATCTACTGTGTAAAGAATTTGAAATCTCGTTTTCGATACAAATGATTGGGTTATATTTGTCACGACTAATCTTTATACCGATGATTGGTTGAGCGAAAGTAGGATTAAAAAGGATACAATACAGTGCGAAGAATGGATATCAAATAAATACATCAGGCATACTGTTCCAAATCAATCGTCAGCGAGACAAACACGCGCTTCGAGACATGTGAAGAACGTACTCTGGTAAAAGTACCCATAGTCATAAACGTTTCTTTCTTCTTCGGCATGCCCTCTCCATACAAACTTTTCAAAGCATCGCTCATCGTTGCTTTTCTCTTTGCCTCCTCCATTGCCAGTTCACTAGCGAGTGCCTTGCTAGACGATACCGTCGGTTGAAGAACGGGCGGACTGGATGAATCTTCTGTCCTCTGTTTCTTGTTGTTTCTGTTCGTGCGCGGTGGATCGTCTTGTGTGGATGCCGTTTTTCGCTTTTTTGGTTTTTTCTTGGGCGGTTCGAGTGATCTTTGACGATCCATGGCCTCTCGGAGTCTTTCTTCTTCCTGGGGAGATGGGTTCAGAGTGATGATATCGTCTGTGCGGCGGTACTTGGTTTGGCACTGTGGACAGAGGTCCAGCGCTGTCTCCCCTTCTCCTTCTTCAGCGTCCTTGGGCGATCCACCAGATGCCATAGTCTTGTACCCAGCGAGGGAGAAAACACAGCCGCACGTCCAGAGATAGACAAAGGGCTGAGAACCATTCATCTCTTTCATCGTAAAAGGGCAGACGAATTGAGCTCGATGTGTGGGGTCGGATGATACTTTGGAATCCAACTTGGTGGTGTTCTGTGATAGCGTCAGTGGCTTGACGTCCTGGGAGAACAATGTGGAATGCATCAATAAGGAGAAGATACAGGACCGGGAAAGCGCACCTTGAGAGACCTGATGTGTCCGCAGATGGTCTCTCCGTCGCCGTAGGCTGATTTGTCCAGTAGATACTCTATGATGGAGTCTTTGTTGTAGAGTTTCCCGAGGGCACATGATACAATGGGTTCTTGTAGTTTACGCTTAGAGACTGGAGGTTAAGAATATCTGCAAAACTGTGTGAGAAAAAAAAAACGTACCTTTGACAATGCGCAAAAGAACCAGCGAGCTCTCGTCTGGTTTGCTTTGTCGGCTTGTTCGGCCTTGATTTCCTGAGGTCAGTATCGGAGTTGGCGAGCCTGTGAGGGGAGCGTACTTTTGGTTTTGTTTTCACCAAATCTCTACGGTCTGGAATACTTCCTCCGTCATTACCCATGTCGTCGAATAAAACAAACCACGACCGTCAGTCAATGGCGCCTTGAATTAGAAAATTAGGTAATCCGGCGAACGCCGTTAAACTAATCTAAGATTAAGATTTCGAGAAAATCTCACGCCAATAATGCTACTACCACCGTTCAACTTTCCAGAAAACATCGTACTCCTGATAACAGACACTCTTCCCTCTCCAGCATCATTCCTCCTCCACAAAGCTCTCTCATCTCACCTCAAATCCTCCAAACCCGCCATCGTAGTCTCAGTATCTGAAGATCTTGCGAAATGGAAGGCTATAGCCTCCAGATCCGTGCGTCCCGAAAAAAGTCAAGTTGTAGTTGTACAGCCCATAACATATTCACATCTACATTTTCCTAGAACCTCAACTTGACGCAGTACATGGATTCGAAATCTCTTGTATTCGTGGATGCAGGTTCGTCGCTCAGCCAACCTCCCGACCCTGACCCCGACCCCGACCCCGATTCCGATTCAGGCAAGTCATCGTACGAACCGTCTTTGCGGCCTTTATTTGACTCGATTGTCGATGTTCTTTCGAGAGGAGCTAGTACAGAGGTAGAGGTATCAGACCGACTCGTCATTCTGGATGACGTCTCGACGCTTGAATGGATAGGTTTCTCTTTCCTTGACGTCTGTCGCTTCGTTCGTGCCCTTGTAGCTGCATGTAGATGCGTAAGCCGTCAGCTTTTTTTTTTTTAAAAAATCTCGTTCATGATGTATCGACGACGCGTTTCCTCATTTTTCTTTTTCTTTTTCTTTTTTAGGAGAATGCTACGCTCATAGTCCGACATCACCTCGTACTACCTGAAGTTGACGATCTCTTTCGACGCCTTTTGCAGATTTCGACTTACCATCTCGAGGTCAAATCTCTATCGAGTGGTCGCAGCGGAACCGTCAGTGGAGAGGTAAGCTGAAGCAGCCGGTTTCAGGGACGGACAATTCACCCACATATTTCGCAGATTGCACTTCACCCAGGCCCTTCCACCTTGAACGGCCCAGTCAAACTCATACCTCGTAGCTCAGCTCTACAGTATCGGCTCACAGATACAGGAGCAATTTTTTTCGAACGAGGGACTGGTACAGCGGTTCTTTAATGCTACCATTGCCGAAAAACTATTCTACACATCACAGCTTGACAAAATATCATATATCCTCATAGCGACAAACACAGCATGCAGGGACACATAGATGTATAAATCTGTTGAAAGGTACCTAAAGCTTGCCGAGATGAGCAGCGGCAGGGTTTTGACCAGCAGCCTTGGCACGTTTGCGAAGCATCTGAGTAGACTTGTAACCACGAATACCTCCACCCCATTGACGACGTTGCTCCTCGTACTTGTCAGTGCTGAAAATCTGATTAGACAAAAAAATAATGAGAGATTATATATATAGCGTACAAATTGGCCTTGGCTGCACTGATGAGAGTAGCAAGATCACGTTGGTCCTCGCTCTTGACATCCTGTAAAGCCACAACAGAAGAAGTCTTCTTATGGACCACAGTACCAAGGCGAGCCTTGCCCTTGACGATAACATAGGGAACGCCCATCTTGCGGCAAAGGGCAGGAAGGAAAACAACGAGTTCAATGGGATCAACATCGTGGGCAATGACAACAAGAGAGGCTTTCTTGGCCTCGATCAGAGCGACGATATGGTTGAGACCATATTTGACAAAGAGGGGTTTCTTGGTTTCCTGTTACAAGTCAGACAAGCCATCATTAAGATGTCACATAAACACATACGACAGTGTTCCCCTCAGCGGTGGCAGCTGCAGCCGCAGTAAGACGTTCCTTTTTCTCCTGCTTGCTCTCAGGTCGGTACTTGTTCAAAAGCTTGAAAAGCTGAGTGGCCGTGTTCTTGTCCAGGGTATGAGAGAATTGTGCAATGGCAGGGGGAACCTTCAAGCGTTGGTTAAGAATGACCTTCTGGCGCTGAAGGCGGACGTATTCAGGCCATTTCACGAAGCGAGTCAAGTCAGTCCGGGGACGGACATCCTGACCTAAACACCACCATATCTAGTTAAACAGCGGAAGTGGGCTTGAAAATAGGCCGTACCGATACCAAAGTTTTTGGGAGAGGGCTCGAAGAGAGGGTTCTTCTTGACCTGAGTCTTCTTGCTAGAGCCGAAGGGAGCGGCCGCGGGCTTCTTGCCAGATCCTGCTTTAGTCTTGGGAGGCTGGTCATTGAGACAAGGTCAGCAATGTCATTCGATAGAATTAAACACTGCGCCTCGGAGCTCTAGCGCCATGAATCATCTTGGTAGACAAGATGATTCATAACCCAGCATAGCCAGAACTTGGATCTGAGGATCAAAGTACTGCAGGCCTCACAAAGAGAGCCATATGCTTCCGCGAATCTGCTTCAAACCAAATGAGATGAAATTCCAGTTGCATCCAGAGTGAAAACTTACCATCCATCTCAATGAGAAAACCACCGTCTTGGGCGAGATGAAACGCAAACACTAGAGCTCGTCGGGGCCTGTTCGGGATGCTTACCATTTCTTGTCTTGAGGTTTGTGGTTGTGTGATTGAGTTGCAAAACAGATTCAGAGGAGCGGACTAGAATTCGAGCTCCGTCCGGGATATGCCATGATCTCGGTACATTTATTTATGGAAAATCATTAGTGTAAGTCTCATCACCACTGCAAACATTTCCAATTGTGATCTCTAACTCAGCTACAACGAGGCTCTTCGCCAAAAGGAACGGAGGCTGGTTTTCAATGATGCCGTCAATCAAAGTGTTGCTGATGTCGTCAGCTTGACAAAGCTTGCCGAGGGTGGATTCAATCGGACATCTCTTATCACTTTACGCGATGGCCAGCAAATGATCGCCCGTATTCCATACCCTATGACTGTCCCAAAGTACTATGCCGTCGCCAGTGAAGTTGCCACTATCGAGTACATGCCTTCCTCTGGGTTGCCTGTTCCCAAGATATATGAATACTCACCTCGGACAACGCTGCCGGAACGGCGTATACTTTGATGGAGTATGTTCAAGGCTCCAAGCTCAGCGAAATCTGGCACGACCTAAGCGACTAGGAAGTCATTTCCGTCATCCGCCAGCTCACTCAACTCGAGTCACCAGATGATGTCGCTCTCTTTTCCTGCCGGTGGAAGCCTCTATTTCAGCAAAGATTTGGACAAGGCTGCCACGGGGCTGGGTATGCCGCTGGATGACAAGCAATTCTGCATTGGTCCTGATACACGGCTACCGCTGTGGTATGGGAGAAGAGCAATGCTTGAGGTGAATCGAGGACCGTGTAGGCCATTTTCTGCCTTTGCATGACCATGTCCTGAAACTGGCCAATAACCATAGATGCAAGCGCTGAAGCAGCTCTCGTAGCAGCAGCGCGCAAGGAAGTTGCTTACCTGAGGCAATTCGGCCAACCAATCCTGCCGCGGCGACATGAAAGAAGGCACAGTTACCGGTACCAGCCCACAACTGTCATCGTCTCACATTCACAACTTGGAGCGGTACCTCAGCCTCATCTCGTCACTCATCCCTAGAGACTCCGCTCTCAGTCGCTTTTTGCATCCGCCATCCAGACCTTCAGCACAACAACATCATCGTGTCGAGGTCGCCCGACTCTGGCTGCCAAGTTGTCTGCCTCATTGACTGCTAACACGCCTCTATTCTACCCATATTCCTCCTCGCCGGCGTTCCACAACGCCTCCAGCACCAAGACGATGGCGTTTCAAAGTATATGGCGCCACCTCTTCTACCAAAGATCTGAAAGCTGCCGAGCGAAGCTACGCAAAGTATCTCTACCATTGCCGCCTCGTTCCACTATCATTATGTCACCAGCACAGCAGAATGCAACGAGCTCCACTACCTTGCCTTCAATGACCCTTTGTACTCACTCCGCGGCCGTCTCTTCGAACAGGCGAGTGCTCCTTGGGAGGGTGAGAGTTTTGATCTGCAAATTGTGCTCATTGAAGCAATGAAGAGATGGGAGGAGCTTGTAGGAGGAGGGGGAGGAGTGTTGTGTCCCATCAAATTTGACGAGAAGGACCTGTTGGAGACGATGATGCTGAGTAGAGAACTGAGTCAAGCGGATGGCGGCTTTGAGAGCTGGCAGGCCATGGCTAATGTTGGACAGGATGGTTGGATGCAGTTTGGGGATTATAGGTATGCTGTGGCGTTTTTGAAGAAGAGGCGTTGGCGGGGGCTGAGTCGCCGGCAAAGTGGGGAGCCTTGAGGTAAGAGAGTCGAATCCCACTGAGTCTGAGGCTTGCAGTCCTGAAACAAACCTTTTCAGAGGGTTGAAGAGGCTGAACCTGCCCAAGTCACCAATATTCCATGAACTATTCAATCCTCATGTCACCAGGCATTCGTATCGTTACCTCTCTGACTTGTTCTCCGGTGACGTGACGCTTTTGGGAATGCTTTTGGGAATGAAAGGATACCGTTTTGGTCTGGGAAGTATGTCAACCTCAAATTGGATTGCAACTCGGATTAATTGTGTCTTGAGCTTCCTTCCGTGAGAGTTAAGATTACCGATAGATTACATTAGGAAAATCACTTTCACCATGTAATATAAGCCACATTCTTTCAAGTCCACTATCAAAACCAAATCAGCGAAGGGTTGCACGCAAGGGGATATTTTGACATTTATTCTCCATTATGTAGGAATTCATACAAAATCTTCCCAGGTCCGATACCGACCAATGCCTTCACCTCTTCCTCCTTCAATTCGCATAACTCTTTCACGTTCTTACACCTTCTCATGATTGCTCCTGCAACACTTCTCCCTGCACCGATACCAGACCCTATCCCAGGTAGTGATCTCACTAACTCTCCCGCAACCGCATTGACACCTTTGCCAGCATCTGGATCTCCCTCTGCACCAATAACAATTGCCTTAATCTGATCCGGCTCTGATTGATTCTGTTTCAGATCCATAAAAATTTCAGCCGTAGCGTGAGGAGATGAAGACCAGATGATGCGCAAACGAGGGAATGAAAGCGTCAGGAGAACGAGTTTGGATTGGATCGTAGGTCCCGAACTCGAGCCTGGATCATTGGTCGGATCATTAACCGAAGCACCAAATGTCGCTGGTCGGTTGGCGGATTTCTTGGGATATTTTTGCGTTGGTTTTGCGTAGGATTTCATTTCTGAAATGACTTCGAGAGAAAAGGCCTTGTCTTCTTCAAATTCGATCAACAAGACGGGGTGTTTATAGTGAACAGACATAAGCTCGCATTGGGTATATCTAGCACGTGGAGGTCAACGTTGGCAACGAAATGCGTTGTAGAGACTCACAGTCGTCCGCTATTGAAACTCTGAACTAAATCAGGCAAACTCTTCCTTTCAACACAGATATCGGGGGTGAGCACGTAATCTCCGACAGTCAACGTGGCTGGAATTATATGTGCACTTGCGGCATGTAGTAGAGAAGGTAGCGTTGATCGGAACTCTCGCATGTCAACAACAATCTACTCGTCCGACTTTCAGCTTCTGGACGATTCTAATGACAAGTTCGGAAACTATCACTATACCTTTGACAGTTCTTCGTTTAGATCCCTTCTTCCACCAGCCAGTCGAGTGCTGATCGCCCCAATAGAGCTTTCGCCGATCGGGACGCCCTCTGACTCCCTTCGTTCCTCGAGGGTCACCAACATTGTCTATATGATTTTGAGATGGGGCAGAAAGCAAAACAAAGTCTGAAACACACCCCGCGTTCTTTCACGAGCCTTTCAAAAGCTTCTTTCTCTTTTCTGATGGCAGCGAGATATCGATGTTCTTCGCATGAGTTCGCATACACCATATGGTATACCCGCACTGCAAGACCAGTATATGAACTCCTGTAAACCTAATGATCATGAAATTATATTGTCAGCATTCTCTTGGAAGGATTAACGAATACCTCGATTCGGCGAATAAATTCAACACAGGGTTCAAACATGACCACAAACCGTGGTTGAATCTCAGCCAACAGTCGGTCATCAGTGTCATCTGAATATGCTCGTATCACAATTGTCTGTTCCGCAGGCAAAAGTCCGTAAGCAGTTTCAAAATCTGCCTGGGTCAAGATGGTAAGGTCTATTCCATTATTGAGAGACATTAATGTCCCAGTCAGATCTGCAGTTTCATCTGTCCAGCTGGAACATCGGTATAAGTATCGCGACTTGCAATGTTGAAGGAAACTTACAATGCCATATCGTCGTCAATCTTGTCGGCATCAGATTCATTTGCCGGTGCTTCCGTTGAATTGATACCAGCGCCTGCATCTCCCACATTTCTCTTGTTGCTACTACTCGGTGCACCACCTCTCACCCTTCGCCTTCCGATTGTGTTTTCTATTCTCTCTCTATCTCTCTTTCTCAGCGCGTCAGATACTATCTCGTCTCTACCTTTCTCCTTTCCTTTTCCTTTTACATTTGAAACCCGGCTTGAATAGCCCTGACTCGTGCCATTGCTCATGGTGGCCCCATTAGAGTCTTGACTCCCGAGGCGACCTCTCCAACTCAGGAACTCTTTTAACCGTCTCTGCATCATTTTAGCACCTTTCCTTCCAGGTCGCGCATCGGGATTAATGCCGCCTAAAAATTCTTGTATGAGATCACAACTCCTCGTCGAGGGTGTCATGATCAAAACTGTATCATTACCAGGCATCTGCCCCGGTCTAAGGTTTGTCTGAAAACGGATCGTTTCGGATTCTATTTCAAGAAGAATTTCTGAGAGAAGGTCCCATTTGGGTTGCTCTTCTAATATGGGTTGAATAGTCTCCGGCAGCCAGGCAGGTCTGAGGACAGCTCTTTCTTTTCCCTTTCCATTGTCCAATGCGGGAGCGGCATTGTTGAGTTCATCAAGGGCAGCCCAAGCATCTTCATCGTCTGCGTCAACGATAGGCGGAGAACCAGCGGTTTTTCCTTTGGTTGGAACAATGGTTCTGAAACATCGGCGTTTCGCAATGTCGAATATCACATTTGCGGCATCGGTAAGTAACCAGGGAGATTGATGTACTCGTACACTACCTGAAGTAGAAATTGTATTGGATTGGATGATGGTTTCGAGGTAGGCATGAAAAGATAGTGAATCGTACGACAAGAGATAGCTGTCGGTATGGTATGTCTGTTTAGGAAAAGCTACAACGTCAGGCAAGAAACGCACAAGAGGAGTTGACGGAGGACATTCAAGTCATTAACAAGTTGCTTGGTCTTAGGACCAACTTTGTGCCAGACGGAAGCTAGTTGAAATCTGACAACAGCATCGAATGAACGAAAATAGGCGTTTTCAATGTTGAGATCCTCAAGATCAAGCTATCAAGGATGTCATTTTGTACTCAATAAATAACATAGCAGAACATACGTCTGTATTTGAGCGTTTCAGCTCTGATAATGTCGTTGTCATGCACTGGATGATTGCACCATGAATATCCGACATCGAGTCAGACAGAGGCTGAGAAAGTTCGACAACGTCGGCACGCCGACGTTCGAGCGACTGATTGATGTACTCATGAAAACTGAAAAAACGTCAAGGATGCGAGATCAGGCGGGTTCATAAAGAAGGCCTACCTACCGAGGATACAGATGCACCCTCCGTAATTGTAATTCCTTCATGACATTTTTCAACGGCGACAATCCACTGGTAACGTGCTCAGGCTGATCTGTGAAAGCCTTGATGAAGCCATTTTTATTCTTTTCGCGGAAGAGACGAACAATGAACGCTTCATTGACAAGTGACGTGATTCTGGAAGTACAGTAAGTGAGCGCTTGAAGCCAGGCAAAATAAACGCGTGAAAACATACTTTTCAGCATGCAAAATCAATAAACCAGTAATCAGATGCACAGGTATGTCTCTTTGCAGCATATCTACCACTAAGATACGAGACGTGACAGAGATGAGTCCGCCCTGTTTATAAAGTTCCTGTCTGACCACATTAGTTGTGTAGTATAGATGCAGCAATACAGCTCACCTGTCCTTGCCAGGTGTCTCATACCCTACTACACGCAGTCCTGGTCTCCTGCAGCCCATTATTCCTAGTTCTTCACCAATGGAAGACTCCTCTTCCGGAGAGGCGTTGACAAGTAAAACGAGATTTTTGTTGGAATCATATATCTTCATCAGTGTACAAATGATGCGTCGTAGACCCAGACCGCGGGCTAAGACGAGAAGATCACTTGTCGCAGGGTCATAAATCTCTTCAAGGATGGCTTGGTGGAATGGGAGGAGCGTCGACATCGTAGCAAACGTCCAACTCAAAGATATTATATTAGTCAGCCATACTGATCCAAGGAAGCTTTGCCCAGGACCATAGGTCTCTTACCACTACCATGGGAAAACTCAATATTGCACATCACAAAAGTTACCACCCATATCGTAGGGATAACATCGAGCGAGTGCGTAGAGATGAAGAAGAGGCTCGACTTACAGAGGCGAAAGAGGAGGGACGGATGATGTTAGCTGTACGTCCTACGAACAATTGAACTCATGCTATTATTGATTTTGTAGGACTCAGAAGCCCGAATGGACATTTTGCGTCAACGAGCTGGCTTAGGAGAACGAGACAAGAAACCCCACAAGGTATCTGAGGAAATCATACCTGACAACAGGCCAAAGCAGAGTTCTACAGGGGGAGAACTGTTTACGACCAATGGTCATATCAATCTCTTTCATGATATTGAGCAGGTGCGCAAACAACAATTTTTCTAAGACCTGAAGTGATACTTCTCATAGAACATGGTAGCAGCTCTTACGGTAGCCAAGAAAGCCGAATCAAAAGCTGCTGAGCAGGGCATTAAGCTTGCACCAGACGAGAAGGAACTGAGGCGTTGGTATACTGAGCGCCGCAGCCACGAAGTGCCACAGGATGATGATGAAGACGATAGTGGTAAAAGGTACGTTGGTTTGAAACCTCCAGACATTGAGGTTGACCAGAACTACAGCAGGCGGGAGGCACAACGAAAATACAAACACGATCCTCTCACGGCCATTGAACAGCGACTAGCTTCTCGTACACAAACACCGATGCAACCTAATAGGAATCCAAAACCTCACCCATCTTATCTTTCGTCATCATCGTCAACAGATCCCTTAACGCAAGCTCGACTCCAACGTGAGTCATCCGAGCGGGAACGGGCGCGGGCTCTCATACAACGGAAAAAGAAAGAACTAGAAGGCAACATGACGCCAAGCACTAGATGTGGAGATGATGATGACGGATATCGCGATGTTTATAATCGACAAGAAGTGAAGGATGCACATCGGGTTCGGGATAGGAGATATAGGGACAGGCAGCGAGGTTGGTAGTCGATGACTGTAGCTGTCCCTAGACTCACTGATTGTTTCTGATGTTATGTAGTGTATGCCTGAATGTAGATTATGTTGCCACTTTGCGAGTGATTACAAAACAGGTTTTGAAGTCTGACATTTAGCTCGAAAGTAAGTGTCAACTATGGCAGCATGTTGATGACCCTGATTATTCCAAATTCCAAGGATAGATCATCGGAACCGTTGATACTGTTGTGCGTGCGAAACTTGAGCTTCGGATTCTGTGTTCCACCGGCTTCAGAATCCATGTAATAGGCTTCTCGAGCGGTGATGACGCTTCTCATCACGGCCAGATGTGATCACGGGCGTTGATCATCCTATTGTACCACAATTTCGGAGTTGAATCGCCTCAAGCCTTGTGGGTATGGATTTCCAAAAACTGTTTAGCCTCCGCTATGTCTCCACTTTTTCTCGTGGTCGACTTATTTATAATGTGAAGCCGCTATCTCTTTCTTGCTAGTCTACCCCCCGAATCGCCTGGTTTGCCCACACCAATCGCTCGAGGAGGTACGTTTCCTTCTGATATCTAGTCTATGGATGCTAATATAACCCCCCCATCTCAGCGTTAGACACATACATCGAAACAGGCGTCCTTGCCGTAAACAATGGTCAGTTTTGTCGGGAGTACCGATCCCTATCTAAGTTGTTTTCTGCACAGGAGAGATCATTCTCCGGTGAGAAACTTGGCAATACAAAACCTCATGTATCTCTCAGTGGCTTGGTGCGCCCTCTGTCAACTTTGTTAAGTGCCAATCCTCATATCTGAATGGTCAGAAATGGAATCAGAGAAAAAATACCAAAAGCGCAAAAAATGAGGCATGTTGTCCTTATTATCTGCTCAGCAAATTGCCATGTTGATATATAGCAGCATGATCTAGAATCAGGCTCCCCCACATCAGAGGTTCGCTGCAACAATTGAAATTATACCCAACTGACCTCGCACAGAAAGTAGGCTCAGTGGCTACTCATCGTTCCCAGGTACGCCTCTGAAACTTGACTTGATTATCGATTTTAACAGAAAGACTCAAGATGGATGGACGACCAGATGATCCTGATAGTGAGGACCAATTGGAGGTGTGATTGCATCATTAGTGTGGATCAAACATCATCTCACGCGTAATTTTAGGCCGAGGCTGACGAAAAGATGAAGGTGGAAATATGATCAGTCCATTGGCGTTTGACTCATTTATGTATAGGAAGAGCCCTTGGAAGGTTCTAAGCATCACTGGAAACATTTCTATGATGCCATTGATGAGAGAGATCAGGAGTTTTGCAAAGCGCTTCGGGACGAGATCAGTGATCTCTTGCTGATTGTGGGCATTTACTCACGTTTAGTCCAAATATATGTTCCTCATCGTATTTTTAGGCGGCTTTGCTTCTGGGTGTGGTTACTTCGTTCGCCGTTGAAGCGTTAGATTGGCTAAGGGATGATCCTAACATGACACTCCTGCAAGACATTGTTGAGCTACTCAATCAGACAGCTCCAATCGACGTGTATGTCGACCCTGGGTTGGGTGACCTGAAGCACTACGAACTGCGAGTTAACCAGTTGTGGCTTCTGAGCATGGTCCTGAGTCTGAGTGCTGTTATTTTTGGGACACTCTGCCTTCAATGGCTTTCTGCATTCCGTCATGCCGATGATAAATACAAAGCCGGTCCTGACACTCTTGCCCTTCGTCAGGTGAGATACGAAGGATTGTGGGCATGGGGTGTTCCCCACATCCCAGCCCTTCTCATCGTAATTGTCCAAGCCGCCCTCGTCTTCTTCATCGTCGGTCTCTTATTCCTATTATGGAACGTCAACAAGCACGCTGCTCTTCCAGTTGCTATAGTCAGTGGAATATCAACATTTGCTGTGGGCTGGACAATGTTTTTGCCGGTGATTCTATCTGTGGTTTGCTATATTAGGCCGTCTCTAGGCAAGACCATCTGTCAGTGTCCATACAAAAATCCGTGGACTTGGATCACCCATCGTGGCTTCACTTTGTTTGCCATCACGGTTAGCTTCCTGTTTACCTTGACCCCGTCGAGTATCCATGACTGGATGTCGAGGTGGCGTCAAAAAGCAATCAAACTGTTGATGGACTTCAGGTGGCTCGAATACGATGAAATGTGGCGTCAGCGACGAGATCCAGGTGCTGAGGGAGGCTTATGTTCATACTATCTTCTTAATGGACTGGCAGCAGTTGTAGATACCCTGGGTGCTCATACGGGCACAGGTCTCTTTCTCGAGAAATGCCTCCAGGACCTCAAGTTCCATGAGTCTCGTGCGGACATGCAGGCAGTAAAGAAGTCGTTCCAGGGCTTGAAATTTACGTCGGAAGAGCGTCGGGTCCTTGAATTTGGGAGTAAGGCTGGGTCTTCGTCTCAAGTAAATGCCGAGAGCAAGGGTGCTGAGTTAGCCCAATTACGGAAGGACTTTTTAACTGCCCTCATCCTGGAACAACTCGTCACCCGAAGTCGCCCTCTTAAACAGAGTTTGCTTCACTTTCGGGTCAAACTCTACATTCATTTGAAGGCGTCGGTCCATCGAAGTGGATTGTTTCGTGACATTACGGGAGAAACAGGTTTCAAGGACGACGAGTACATTGGTCGACTTATCGAATGTCCTATTGAATATGCAGGAGACGCCGAGTCTTTATCATTTGGTACGTCCAATCGTATGATATAAAGTCGATACTAAGGGTTTCCGTTCCTTTGCAGCCGAACGATCTCTCTATGTCAAAGACATCGAACCTCTTATAAGGACCAATCAATTGAATAACAAGGATATCATAGGGCTTCAGCTCATTTCGAATGCCTCCGAGTCTATGGATCATCGACATTCAATTGTTCAGCAACAGTCCGAACCTGTGCCAGAAGAGCTCGCGGTCGTCTCCACATCTCCACCAATACCAGCGATAACTTCTACCTCCTTCTCCACAGCAGTTGCACATACTCCTCATGATGCTGATGGTACTCTGAATCAAGGCCTTTCTAGACGAGATACGTCTTGGTTTCGACTCCAAAGAGTTCGAGCGCAGCTAGATCAATATTATCCCTCTCATAATGTCCCCGCTGACCATCGAGAGGATGGCTACACAGTTTCGTAGTTAGTACCTGGTAATAGTATGTTCATGGAAGTAGGTATGGCCATCGAGTTTTTTTTTCGGGCATGGCTGATATATGCCTGGACACCGAACGTCTAACTTGATACGTTGCATTGTTTTTGTGTAATGTCTTCTAAACTACCACTTTGGCCTTGTTTCCTTCCATGACTGTGTGAGTCTACTTGGACTGAATGAAACTGCGATTTTATCTCTTTTCTGAACATCTCGCTCTTCGTCTCGTATCTTTCCCTCCCTTATCACTGACCAATCAGTAAATTTAAAGAGAAAGATTAAATTTTCGTTTTTTGATGTTCACTATGCCTAGTAAGCAAGAAGATTTTGTCTCCTAGTGTAGGATCATATTTCCTCAGTTCTGTGTCCATCAGACTAAGGTAATTATCCTATATTTAGTGTCCTAGTTGACAGGCATACCGATGAAGCTAAGTTCTGTGTCCATCAGGCTGGGTTGAATATCTTAACAATTTGACAGTGCAATCTTCTATCTGCTAAACTTGCACATTTGGAGTGTAGGAATAGAAGCTGTTTGCTCTTCTGATTCGCTTCCATGTCACCGCGCTGGTGGTCAGTTTAGACTTATTCAGTAGAACCTCCTGTCACTTGTAGTGGCATCTCCCACGTGACTGATGTGTTCAAGGGTGATCCGCGAACGAATCTACGCATGAAACTCAGGTCGTCTACCATCATGTTTCTTTTGCGAACTGTTCTTGCATCGCCATTTAGGCGTGCAATGCAGCACCACTCACCAGATATTCCAAGTACACCAGAGGGCTCTCCCGAATTTTGGCTGAAGCTCATGATTAGTATGTGCTTGGTTCTTGCGGGTGGTGTTTTCGCAGGGTGAATCTGCATCTTCTGGATTAGGACTTATCTGACTATATTCATTTACTCTGATTTTTTGTGTAGACTTACACTTGGCTTGATGGGTTTGGACGAACTGCATCTACGAGTCCTGGCTGCATCGTCGGATAATCCCAAGGAGAAGGTCAATGCTCGGAAAGGTAGGCTGCATATTGTATTCCAGCGGTATCCTCTCATGAATGCTTGGCTAGTTCTTAACATTATGCAGAAAGGCCGTCATTGGGTCCTGGTGGTATGTTTACGGCATATTAAATATATCTTTGCTTAGCTTCCCTTTCAGGTGCTCCTTCTCGGCAATGTTGTCAGTTGATGGCTCCACTTCTGAATGCTATTGGAAATCAAATCCCTTTTAGGTTGTCAACGAAAGCTTGCCAATTTTTCTCGACAGTGCTGTGCGTGCAATGTGATATCTACAATTCTTTCATTGAAATACGGTCCGTAGATTGGTGGGGGCGTGGCTGCAATCGTGATTTCTACCGCCGCTATCGGTTCGTAGTTCCAATCTTCATAGACTCTGCCCATTAGTCAACCCTCTGGCAGTTATATTCGGGTTAGTCTCTGGTTTGTCCACATCCCAACTCTGATCAACACGACTTTATCCCCTGTGTCACAGAGAGTGAGTTTTCCTTGTCGATATCCAGATGTTGTCATCTCCTGATTTTTCCTAGAGTCATTCCTCAAGCTGTCAGCGTTCGGTATGGTCTATCTATCGGGGCAACTTGTGCGCCTTTAGTATTGGGGATGATGTATCTGTTTGGTTGGTCGATCATGATATCCCCACTAATTTCCGTCTCATGAACTTGTGTATTAGCACCTGTTGCATGGCCTGTTGCCAAGCTTCTTGACTGGATACTTGGGGCTAATGAACAACATACTTATAAGAAGGCAGAACTCAAATCTTTCCTCCAGTTCCATCGCACTGGCGAAGAACCTTTGCGAGATGACGAGATAAACATATTGAATGGTGTACTTGAACTGAATACAAAGAACGTTGAGACAATTATGACCCCCTTGAAGGCATGTCAAGAACTCTCGCATCAAGAAGATTAATTAACTTCTTCAATCAATCGCAGGATACCGTTGTTCTTAGCGCCGATGCAGTGCTTGACCACAAAGCTGTCGATGCCATGTATGTTATCTCTTATATCCCATTGTTTCAAATTCAACTCGGCTCCTTGGATCCAGTCTCTTGAGTGGCTATTCACGTTTCCCTGTCCATGAA
>Ga0153953_1000196_pt1 | contig 19421 bp, 16 predicted proteins | sample TSNJ037MetaG_FD_104718 | JGI IMG/M metagenome (GOLD analysis project Ga0153953, IMG submission 104718) | Attine ant fungus gardens microbial communities from New Jersey, USA - TSNJ037 MetaG | ecosystem: Host-associated > Fungi > Mycelium > Unclassified | place: USA: New Jersey, Wharton State...
AAATCTTTGCATGGAAAATCTTAGCAATGCAAATCTTTGCAGTGCAAATCTTTGCATTACAGATATTCTCTTTTTATTTGTACATCTCACGCCACTCTAAATCTCCTCTATCCAGGGACTTGATCAACAGTTCCGCACTGGCCAGATTGGTGGCCAGAGGAATATTGTGTACATCACATAGCTTCACAACATTATTCACATCCGGCTCATGGGATTTTGATGTCAGCGGATCTCTCAGGAAAATGACAAGATCCATCTGGTTATGTTCAATCTGTGCGCCAATCTGCTGCTCCCCGCCCAAATGGCCGGCAAGGAATTTATGGATGTTCAGATTAGTTACTTCTTCAATTAATCGACCGGTAGTCCCGGTTGCATACAAATCATTTTTGCTTAATATCCCCCGATATGCTATACAAAAATTCTGCATTAGTTTTTTCTTTGCATCATGTGCAATCAGTGCAATGTTCATACGATACCCTCTCTCTGTTTTAATCTTTATTGTCTTTTAGCCTGAAGTCTGATGTTTAATACAAAGCCCATACCTATATATAAACTCACTAATGAGGTAAGTCCTGAACTGACAAATGGTAAGGGTAATCCAGTGTTGGGGAGGATAAAGGTATTTACTCCAATATTAATAAAGCTCTGAATAGCAACCAATCCTCCCATCCCGGCAGCAATGACGGTACCTGCTAAATCCTTTGATTTTCTCGCCACGGAAATGCATTCCAAAGAGATTGCTATAAGCAGAACAATAACGGTAACCGCACCCTTGAAGCCGAATTCCTCGCCAATTATGGCAAAGATGAAATCTGTCTCAGGCTCTGATATGAAATTACCGTTTTTAACAGAAGTAATTTCGTTGTTCTTATATCCTTTTCCATCCAGTTGTCCTGATGCAATAGCTGTTCTCGCATTAAGCTGCTGATATGCTTCCGCCGTTGAATATTCCTCCGGATTCACAAATGCAAGGATCCTGTTCTTCTGATAGGTGTCCAGAATCTCATTGCCCGGCTGCAGCGCCAGCGATATTAATATGGCGACTGCCGGAATCGCAACAGCCAGTACACCGATTACCACTTTATACTTAAGCCCTCCGGCAAACATAACAACACAGAATATTGCAGCAACCACAATACTGGTAGATAAATCCGGCTGCTGATACATAAGTATAATGGGCAGGGCAACCAGAACAATACAACTGGATATAATCTTAAAGGTATTAAATTCTTCCTTATGTTTCATAATAAACTGTGCAAAGAATAAAATCAATATAATTTTTACAGTTTCTGAAGGTTGGAATCGAAAAGTACCAATTTGCAGCCAGCGTTGTGCGCCGCCGATACGTGTTCCCGCATATGCCACCAGACTCAGTAGAACAAGATTGCCGATATACATAAGCCAGTAAAGCTTTAAGATTATAGAATAATCAAAAAACGATATGACCAACATAAGGAACAAGCTGCCGATCACACCAGCCAGCTGCTTTGATTGCAGATCTTCCTTGGCACTCCCGACTGCCAGTACGCCAATAATTGACAAGGCAAGCATCATTAATATTAACTTAAAATCGTAATCTCTTACCCGATAACCTTTTAACATAATGCTCCAATCAATACTTTAGTATTTTATTGCTGCTTATGCAGATCCAGAATTGGAACATTGGCATACAGTGACGGATTTTTGATCCCCCGGGAGCCTTTGCTTCCCTTGGCATTAATCTGGATTTCCATATTTGCAGCATCTATTTTCATATATTTCGATATCACCTTGATGATATCTGTTTTAATCAGTTCCATCATCTCCGGCGAACAATTCACCCGGTCTGAAATCAACAATATTTTAAGCCGGTCTTTCGCAACTTCGCGGGAGCTCTTTCTACGGAAAAAACGTTTCATAACCATGCACCTCCTTATGCTTTGTGAAAAATACCGGTTACTTTTGTCCAGAAAGAAATTCCTTTATCCAGGTTCATATAAGGTACCTCCTTACCCAGCAATCTCAGCACAACATTCTGATATGCTTTGCCTGCCGGGCTGGCACTGCCCACTAAAGGTTCCCCCTGATTGGTTGCTATGACTACATTTTCATCATCCGGTATGATTCCGGTTAAAGGAATCGCCAGAATATCCACCACATCCGCGGCAGACATCATATCGCCCCTTTTCACCATATCCATCCGCAAACGGTTAATGATCAGATCGATCTGTTTAAATCCATTTGCTTCCAACAGCCCGATGATCCGGTCAGCATCCCTGATGGCCGATACTTCAGGTGTAGTGACTACCAATGCCCGGTCAGCACCGGCAATAGCATTCTGGAAACCCTGCTCAATGCCTGCCGGACAATCCAGTATTACATAGTCAAACTGCTCCTTCAGATGTTCAATCACTTTGATCATTTGTCCGGGTGAGACGGCTGTCTTGTCCCTGGTCTGGGCAGAGGGCATCAGATAAAGACCGGGATTTCTTTTATCCCTGATCAGTGCCTGTTTTACACGGCAGCTGCCTTCTACCACATCAACCAGATTATAAACAATCCTGTTCTCCAGACCCATAACAACATCCAGATTCCGCAGTCCGATATCCGTATCAATCAAACATACTTTTTTACCCATTTTAGCAAGACCTGTTCCAACGTTTGCGGTTGTGGTGGTCTTACCCACTCCGCCTTTTCCTGATGTGACGACAATTACTTCACTCATAGATTCCTCCATTTCCGCCGAAAATATTCATCTCCGGTCTTTGTCCATGTAATTAATCGTCCCCTGTTTGCCTTTGGAACAAAACAGTAACCCTAAAAGACTCCCAGTAATTCTTTAGTAAGCAGTTCAAATACGATTCTTTCGTTTTTCACATATGCAATTTTCGGTTGTACTTTAGGGTGTATTCCCCATTTTGCTTTTTTTCCTGAATGTTTATATTTGAAATCGCCGATTTTAATTCTTTCCGGCGCCATTTCAAGCGCTACTATATAGTGTCCGTCCACACCATTGCCGCCCGCATAGGCTTCTCCATACAAACCGCCCAGAACAATGACATTCTTGGTGGAAATAATGGCACTCCCCGGATAGACATCACCCAATATAACGATGCTGGACTCCGTTTCCAGGATTTCATTATTCTTTAATGTCCCTTTGTAAAACTGTCCGTCCTCTGATCCGGTCAGACGGCGTTCCACATGTTGAAGGGCTTTGATAAAATGCTTGTTGGTCTCTTCATCTTTTCCCACGATGCAGATAATTACCACATCACTGCTGCTTTTTATCGTTTCCAGAATGCGGATCTCATCAACAGCAGATAGTTCTCTTCCCTCTAAGGATAAAGCCATTCTGGCTGATCCAAAGAAATTCCTGGACTCTGTAAACTTAAATTTAAGTTCCTCTATGATCTGTTCAAAAGGAAGCTCTTTATCCAAATAAATCGTAATGCCATTTTGATAGCTCTTTATCATGACAGCATCTTTCACTTCCTGCCACCTCTCTTCTGCCCTATAGTGAACTTTGTTCACTGCACACTATTACTGACGCCTTCATTATCAATACCTGCAGTTCCGGTGATAATTTCTTCATCATCAGCCAGTTCGAAATAATACATCATAATATCCCTTGCAGTCTGCGCCGCATAATCAGATGAATATCCGAAGGGGATACGGGTAACGATAGCAATCTCCGGTTCCTCATATGGCGCATATCCCACAAACAGCGCATGGTTGGAACGGGACAGGGACTGTTGGGCCGTACCGGTCTTACCAGCCATTGTAACTTCCAGTGCGTTAAGATATACCTTGTTCTTAACCATATTTCTCATACCTGTCTGAATGGCATTCCAATAATCGTCCTTCATTTCTATGGTATTCCGGATTTCCGGTTCCATTTCCTCTAATGTATTGCCCTTAGAATCTGCCACCTTGTCAAGCAGCGTCAGGTTATAACAGGTACCTTCGTTGGCAACGGTTGCCACATATCTTGCCAGACCAGCTGTGGTATATGCATTGGTACCCTGTCCGATTGCTGACGCTACAGGATACTCATCCGATATATCCGGTTCATATTCTGTGATTTCCACACCGGATTTTTCGGACAGTCCATACATATCTGCGTATCTTGCCAGGATATCCAGACCTTCCTGCGCATTATAGGAACCGCCGACCGTTGCAAACCGATATCCCACCTCATAGAAATAGCAGTTGCAGGAATTCTGTACCGCCTGTAGTATATTCTGCATACCATGTCCTGACCGCAGCCAGCACCGGGGCGGAGGGGTAATCGTTGTGAAGGTTCCGGTACAGGTAATCCGTTCATTCAAGCTTACAGTTTCTTCACATAATGCTGCAGTTGCCACCACCATCTTATAGGTGGAACCCGGGGCTGCTTTATATTGTGTCGCATAATTCAGGCTGGGACTGGACTTGTCCGACATAAGCCGGGCATAGTATTCCGCTTCCACCGAATTTGCCATCTTGTTATTGTCATATCCCGGATATGATACCATTGCCAATACATCTCCTGTATTAACATCCACTATGACAGTGGAACCATTGCAGGGGTCCAGCGCCATCTGTGCCGGAGTGATGTCCAGGCTGGTAATACGGTTCATCATGAACTGATAAGCCGACAACTTACCTGCATATAATGCTTCTTCGTCTTCCGATGGGATTTCTATTGCTCTCTGCTCACACAGCATCATGCAGATATCTTTTCCGGAAATCACATCATTGTGAAGCATATATTTATAAAGCTTTTTCTGAAATTCCACATCACTGTCAATCATATTCAAAATGTATTCAATAATTTTGTTATATACTTCAGCGGAATCAGCATATTGTGTATCCAGATCAAGCTTTGTTACATCGATCCAGCTCTGGGAAATCACATAATTCAAATATTCATTCAGACTGATTACTTCATCCGCAGTCCATGCAATATAGACAGAGTCACTGGTGTCTACCTTCTCGGTTTCTATGACACCTTTTCTATTCAGCATGCTTACAATATTGCTCTGATACACCTGATATTCTCTGGAAAGCTTATTATAAGGAGTCCTTTTCTCATTCAGCTCATTCAGCAGCTTTTCGTATGTTTCCTCCCGGTAAACCAGATATTTCTCGTATACCGAAGCTTCCATTTCCCCGGCGTCATCTGCACCAAAATGATTCATATTCAGTACATTATTATTAATCACTGAAAAATACACGTCATAAATGGGAATCTTAATATCAGCACTGCTGGAGTTGCTGCCGGCTTTATATTCCTTGGCATTGATGATCTTATCTGCAACGATGCCCGCAATCTTCTGTTCCAATATATTATATACCGCAATCTGTAAATCATGGTCAATTGTCAGATATACATCGTTTCCTGCCGCAGCTTCCGTTCTGGAAATAATGCTGGTTACCTTCCCCATATTATCAACACTGACTACCTCACTGCCCTTTGTTCCCTGCAGTGTAGTCTCCATGTAGGCTTCAATTCCGCTTTTTCCTACCACATCAACAATGGTATAGCGTTCCGTGTCATCGCCTGTTTCCTCATCCGGAGCATTTAAGTTCTTCAGCTCTTCGGAAGATATTCTGCCCGTGTATCCCAATATGTGTGCAAAATATTCACTGTCCACATATCGCCGCACTGTATCTTCTTCAATACTGACGCCGCTTAATTCATCAGAGTGCTCCTTAATGACTGCTACAGTATTTTCACTGATATCAGTCGCCACGGTAGTTCCCATGTACTTACGGAAGGAAGTCAGAAACATGGAGTAACGGATGGTGACCATCTTCAGCCAATCCTCCTTACTGTATCCCCTTCCTTGTATAAAAGGTGATTTTGTATTGCCTTCCTCCTCATATTCTCCAATCGCGAATCTACCGGCACCGCTTAGATATGCAATTACCTCATCGGCAGTTGCAAATCGTTCCTCCTCTTCCAGTTTGTCCACAGTAAGCCGCCCATACACATCTGCCAGAAATCGCAGCAGGCTGGTCCCTTCCACGTCAAATTTAAAATCACCATTTTCATCAATCACGATATTAAAGTCGGTGACAACACTATCCCCATTTTTCTCAATATATTCGATCAGCTTGTATATGGTGGCATTCAATTGTTTATTTTTAGTCTTACCGGATTCATAGACATCTTCAATTTTAACAGAATATGCAAGCTCATTGTAGGCAAGAACCACGCCGTCCCGGTCCAGAATCTGTCCCCTGGTGCTGGAAATATCACGTTTCTTCTCTGTCTCCAGAATAAACTGTTCCAGATATTCTTCTCCCTGCACAATCTGCAGATCAAAGCATCTGTATATCAATACTGCGCCAAAAATCAAAAAAGCCAATGTCAGTATAGTCATTCTGTTAAAAATGAAATTTTTCAACCGGTCTCTTAATTCATCAAACAAATTTTTTGGCTCTCCTTTTTTCTCTTGTTTCAAGCTTCGTGTTGATTTTCAGTATAATTGGATAAAATAAAATGGTAACAACTATGGTATAAATCGCTTCCGGCAAAATAACATTGATAAAGTAATAAGAGAACTCAAACTTTCCCCGCAGCAGAAACAGCAGCACATAATATATGATTCCGTTGGACAGGTCACTTACTATGATCAGAGCAATGGGAAGCTTGATATCCTCCGGATAAAATATCCGGCAGAATTTACCGTTTATGTAACCGATATACATGAGAACCAACGCCTGAAATCCCAGCATGTCCCCATAAAATATATCCATAAGGAGCCCGCATAAAAAGCCGATTATTAATCCTTCCTTTTCTCCTCTCATAAACCCGAATGAGGATGTCAGGATTATTAATATATTAGGAGAAATTCCTGCAAAAGACAGGCTCTGAAAAACCGTTCCCTGCAAAATGAAACTGAAAAGTATCAATATTGCCACTATGATTTTTCTCAAAGTCATTCCCCTTTCATCCTTATAATGCTTCGTTATTGTCTGCAGCCTGTATCATTGCTGTATGTCTGCCTCGCTCTCATCCGCCTGCTGCTTCAGATCAAGAATCACCAGTACCACTTCCAGATGTTCAAAGTCTACAACCGGAGTAATATAACCGGATTTCGTCAAATTATTGGAATCCTGCGTGATGGTATGGATGTAACCGATTGAAATATTGGGTAGATAGACATCACTGATATGTGAAGTCACCACCTTGTCACCTTCCGCTACATTCCCTGTACTGTCCAGCAGATAGCTGAAGCTGATTACCCCTTCGGCCATAAGCTTCAGGTCTCCTGCAACTACCATATTATCCCCTGTTGTTAATGTTTTGGCTGACACATGGGAATTATCCGATATAATGGAGGTTACCCTGGCCCAATTCATACCCACGGAAGTAATCTTGCCAACCAGTCCGCCGCCTGCTATCACATTCATATCCACACACAATCCATCCTCCGTTCCCTTATCAATGATAAAGGTGGAATACCAGTTCCCGGCGTCCCGGCTGATGACCCGTGCCCCCACTTTTTCATAATCCCCATATTCGTCACTTAATCGGATCAGTTCCCGAAGGGTGTTTAACTCATATTTTTCCTGCTGGAGGATGGTATTTTCTTCAGTCAGTTGGGCTACCTGCTCTTTCAGCGAGGCATTTTCCTCCAATAACTGGCGGATCTGCACCAACTCATCTGTCCTGTTGGATAACCAGCTCCCCATCTTGCTGATTCCTTCCTGAAAAGGAACCACAACATATCCCACCACCGTATTTAACGGTTTATTGAAGATATCTGTACCAAAGGTCAGCAGCATCATGGTACAGCATACAAATGTTAAAATAAAAAGGAGATATTTACCTGGTAATGTAAACTTCTCTCCCTTTTTCCTTATGATTGGACTCATTTACCCATCCCCTCAATTGCATAGGCTACTGTCTTGTAGTTATCATCTTTGATGATTTTGGAGAGACCGACCGCCACACTGGTTATTGGATTGTCAGAAAGATTTACCCGAAGTCCCGTCCCCTGTGCCAGGCGTTCACCCAGATGATTGACCATGGAAGCTCCGCCGGTCAGATAAATACCGTTTCTGTAAATATCAGCCGCCAGTTCAGGAGGTGTTCTTTCCAGAATCACCTTCACATTATCTATAATTGTATTGAAATGTTCCTCCAGGGAATCATCCACAAGCTTTGTGGGAATCTCCCTTTCCACAGGAAGCCCGGTGACAATATCCCGTCCGTATACAACAGCACCCTTTCCTTCCGGCTCCAGCTCAGTCAGGGCAATCTTTACTGCTTCTGCAGTCTTGCCGCCGATAATAAGGCTGAATTCACGACGTATGGCTGCACGTATGGCTTCATCAAATTTCACACCGCCTACCTTGATCAGACGGCTTAAAACGATGCCGCCCAATGACAATATAGAAATCTCTGTAGTCTCATAACCTACATTCACAACCAGGACACCCTGGGAGTTCTTCACATCAATATCCATTCCAAGACCATCTGCAACAGCTTTTTCCACGACCATGATCTTACGGGCCTTCACATTGGCATTTTTAATCAGATCATAAAATGCTCTTTTCTCCACTTCCGTTACATCTGTGGGAACCGCAATCAGGTAATCAGCCGGCTTGATTGTCCTTTTCTGCAAATCAGTTATGAAATACCTGACAAGTGTCTCCATATTTTTAATATCTGCGATCACTCCGTAAGATAATGGATAAGAAATATGAATATTTCCCGGTGCTTTCTCATACATTTCAAAAGCAGAGTCTCCATATGCGAAAAGAGTATTTTTATTTTCGATTGCTATCATGTTCTTTTCAACCATGACACTGTCTTCATTCCTGCTATAAATTTTGATGTTGTTGGTACCAAGATCAATACCAAATGCGTTATTAGCCAAAGTGACGACCCCTTTCTGTTACTGTCCGCAATACATTCATGGCTCTATGATGCACAAAACAGTAACCCTTTCTCTCTCTATAGGTAAGATAATTCCTTAAAACTTGTATATTTATTATCACCAATGATAATATGATCCAACAGCGGAATATCCAGCTTTTCCCCCATCTCGCGTATAACCTGTGTGATGTGGATATCACTCTTGCTGGGCGTGGGATCACCACTGGGATGATTATGAACCAATAGTATGTTCACCGCTTTGTGATTTAATGCTTCCAGGAAAATTTCCCTGGCAGATATCAACGATGTTCTGACGCTTCCAAATGACATGGTTATTTCCTTCAGCATCTGTCCTTTGGTATCCAGGCAGACAAGAATCACACATTCTGTCTGTTTATGCCGAAGCTGTTCCATAAAATACGCAGCAACAGTTCCTGATTTTTGAAACGTAAGTCCCTGCCTGGCAGAAGCCTGGTTGATACGCATGGACAATTCTGCAAGACATTTTAACTTGACAGCCTTGACTTCGCCAATACCGCGAATACTCTGGAGCTGCTCCAGAGATACATCATACAGCCCCAGCAGTCCTTCTCTGGGCGCTTTGGCAAGCTCCATCACCTGTTCGGCAACCTGCAGGGCATTTGCATCTTTGGTTCCTGTGCGCAGGATAATAGCCAGTAATTCGCTTTCCGTTAGTTGATCAGGACCGTGGGAAAGAAATTTTTCATATGGCATCTGTGCTTTCTGAACCTTGGATAAGCTTTTCATAATACTCCTATCTGCCTTCTCCAAAACCAGATAGATTTATGCCGGAATCCCTTATCTGATAAATTTATAGATTACCAAAGAGATCAGCATACCCAATACACTGGAAATTGTTATTTGAATTCTCAGACCAAAAGTAAGGACTATGAAGCCCATATTCAACTCTACCGGATTACTCATACCAAAGGATTGTCCATAATTCAAAAAGCTTCCGCTGAAATAGCTTCCGATAAAACCACCGATCACAAAACCGATCAGTACAAGTATTACCAATGTCCAATTCACTTTCCTCAAGGTTATGCTTCCCTTTCTTTCGTATTACAGCTTATGGATAAGTCTGTCAGCCGTTGTACTGTTACTATTCACAGTCACGCTACTATATAGTACCACAATTCTCGAAATCTGTACACAAAATTCATGGATTTTATTTCGATGTTTTTCTTAATTTTTCTTTTGAAATTTCGACATCTTTCCCCGTAATGACACCCTTATTTAACAGCGTCTGCAGGGATCTGAGTACGCCAAAACGTGCATGAGGCCAGGTCAGTCCTCCCTGGAAGTATACTGTGAAGGGAGGTTTGATCGGTCCGTCAGCCGACAGTTCAATAGAGGAACCTGATACAAAAGCGCCGGCTGCCATGATCACCTGAGTATCGTATCCCGGCATATCCCAGGGTTCAGGCGTCACATAACTGTCAACCGGAGCTGCCTGCTGTATGCCCTCACAAAAAGCGATGACTGCCTGCGGTGTCTTAAGCGTCACTGCCTGAATAATATCATGCCGCGATTCGGTTTCGTCAGGGATTACGGGAAATCCAAGATTTCCGTAAATATTCGCTGCAAAAACAGCTCCCTTCAGGGCCGCTGCCGTCACTGTTGGTGCTAAAAACAGTCCCTGGTAATAAGAGCTTAAGATCCCCAGGGATGCTCCCACTTCCTTACCCAGGCCCGGCGAAGTCAGCCGGAAAGCTGCATTTTCCACACACTCTTTTGTACCGGCAATATACCCCCCTGTGGGAGCCAGACCGCCGCCCGGATTCTTAATCAGGGAACCAACCGCCATGTCTGCCCCAACGTCCGTAGGTTCTATGGTTTCCACAAATTCACCATAGCAATTATCCACCATGCAGATTATATCCGGTTTTATGCTTTTTATATATCCAATCAACTCTCCTATTGCAGTAACAGAAAGAGTCGGTCGTGTCTGATACCCTTTGGAGCGCTGAATGGTCACCAGTCTTGTTCTCGGATTTATGGCCCTGCGGATGGCTTCGTAATCATAACCGCCGTCTGCAAGCAGGTCCACCTGCCGGTATGTGATTCCATACTCTGCAAGAGATCCCCGGGAAGGTCTGATGCCAATGACTTCTTCCAGCGTATCATAGGGCTTGCCCGCAGGAGACAGCAGTTCATCTCCCGGACGCAGGTTGCTGAGCAGTGCCAGAGCCAGTGCATGGGTACCGCAGGTTATCTGCGGCCTGACCAGGGCATCCTGGGAATGAAACAAGGCGGCATATACCTTTTCCAGTGTATCCCTGCCAAGGTCATTATATCCATATCCCGTCGTTCCATAGAGACATGCCTCACTGACCTTATTGTCCTGCATGGCTTTCAGGACCTTCATCTGGTTATAATCCGCCACATGGTCAATCCCGTCAAAACGCTCCCGTAATGATTGCGCGATTGTTTCACCATAATCATATACGGTGTCACTGATCCCCATCTCAGAATAAATATTTTTCAATCCATTATTCCCTTCTGCTGTAATTTCATTATCATAAAAGACAATATTTTACTATCATCGTATAAAAATTTGCTTTTGTCAATCCAAATTACATCTTTTTCCCTGCGAAACCAGGTGAGTTGTCTTTTGGCAAAATGTCTGGTATCTCTTTTAATCAGATAAACCGCTTCATCCAGGGTAATCTCCTGTTCCAGGTAACGCAGGATTTCTTTATAGCCCAGTCCCTGCATGGAAACCATTTTATCATGGCAACCCATTTCCCTTAATTTCTTCACTTCTTCAACCAGACCGCCGGATATCATTTCGTCCACCCGCCTGTCAATTCTTGCATACAGTACTTCTCTTTCATCATTCAGCACAAAATAGCAGGACTTATATGCCGCCTCCTTCTGACGTTCCTGTTCATTATGCTCCGATATTCTCATGCCGGTCAGATGATGGAACTCAAGGGCACGTATGATCCGTTTGCTGTTATTTATGTGTATAGACACAGCAGAAGCCGGGTCAACCTTCCGAAGCATATCATACAGCTGCTCCGGTGTCCTGGCTGCCAGTGTTTCCAGATATAACCGGTAATCCTGATCTTCCCTGGCTATGGTAAAATCAATATCATTCCTGACTGCCTGAATATAGAAACCGGTTCCGCCTGTCAGGATGGGCAGTTTACCATGTTCATAAACAGTCTCAATGTGTTTCTGACACCTAAGTTTGAAGATAACCACATTAAATTCATCCCACGGTTCAAACTCATCAATCAGATAGTGGGGGATTCCATCCATTTCTTCCTTTTTGATCTTGGCCGAACCAATATCCATATGTTTATATACCTGCATGGAATCGGCGGAAATGATTTCTCCGCCCACAGCCCTTGCCAGTTCCAGGGACAAATTTGTTTTCCCCACAGCTGTGGGGCCGGTCAAAATAATTAATGGCTTTTCCGGCATTATATAATCCTCTTGAATTTCTTTTCCATTTCTGCTTTGCTCATTGTAATGATAACAGGCCTCCCATGGGGGCAGTTATAGGGATGATCAAGTGTAAGCAGTTCGTCAATAAGCTTTTCCGCTTCCGCCAAACTTATTCTGCGGTTTCCCTTGACCGCAGCCTTACATGCCATGGATGCAATTTTTTCTTCCACTACTCTTGGTGATTTCCTGGAACTTCCGGAACACAGTTCCTCTAAAACATCAAGAAACATCTCACGTTCTCCACAGCCGTATAAATCCACAGGAACACTGCGGAGGGCATATTCGCTTCCGCCGAAGGATTCTATCTCAAAGCCCAGTGAATGAAAGATATCCAGATATTCCTTCAGAATTGCTTCTTCCTGTCCGGTCAGGGATACAATGACCGGCGGCATCAGGTTCTGAGACGCAGCTTCACGCTCATGCTCATGCATATGATACTGTTTCATAAGGCGCTCATATTTTACCTTTTCATGTGCCGCATGCTGGTCTATCATATATAGCTTATCTTCAAACTGAAGCAGCCAATAGGTGTCAAAAACCTGTCCTATAATACGGTATCGGGAACGGTTCTCTATGGTAAGCATCTTTTCCTCAAACAGACTGAGCTGCATAGGCGGTCTTTCGGCTTCCTGCGTACCTGCCGCCGCTGTAATGCCGGTTTCCTTATCCTGTTTGTCCCGTATTTCAGGAGGCGGTACTGCTTCCACAAAGAAATCTTCATCCGGCTTTTTTGAAGGAGCGCCTTCATTATCGACAGAATTATCCAATTCCTGCTTTTGATATACATTTTTCCATACAGGATTATGCATATAGTCCTGCATTTTGGGTTTTTCTGCCTCATACCTTACTTCTTCCATTACCCGGTTCTGCCTGGTCCGGATGACCTCAAAGGGTTCAGGGGTTGAGGTCTTGGGCTCAGGGATTGAGATCATGGACTCAGAAGCTGAGATCATGGACTCAGGAACTGAGATCATGGACTCAGGAGTTGAGATCATGGATTCAGGGGTTGAGATCATGGGTTCAGTTCCTGATATCTTGGACTCAGTTTCTGAGATATTGGGCTCGAAAGCTGAGGTTTTCGGTTCAGTAACAGGCTTCCGTTCAGGTTCTGTTTCTGCATCCGGTATCATTTCCTTTTGTATTAATGTTTTGCTGACCATATTAGTCAATGTGGAACAGAAGGTTGCTCCATCAAAAACACGTACATCCATTTTGGCAGGATGTACATTTACATCCACCTTTTCACTGTCAACCTGTATATGCAGGATACATAGAGGAAACCTATGCTGCATCAGGTATTCCTTATACCCTTCTTCCAGGGCTTGTGCAATCAGTTTACTCTTAATAAAGCGTCCGTTCAGGAAATAAATCTCAAAATTGCGATTGGAACGCATCAATACCGGTTTACCAAGATATCCATCCACCCGGATACCTTCCTCCTCCATCTGGATTGGCACCAGCTGCATTGCAATATCACGGCCATAGATACGGTAAATCACTTCCTTCAGATCACCATTCCCTGAGGTATGGAAGCGCTCCTGCCGTCCCAGGATAAGTTTAAAGGAAATATCCGGCCTGGATAACGCCATATGCTCCATCAGATCCGCAATATACGCGCCTTCTGAAGCAGGCTGCTTAAGAAACTTGCGCCGCGCCGGGGTATTGTAAAACAAATTCCTCATGATAATGGTAGTACCTTCCGGTGCACCGACCTCTTCAAAGGACTTTTCAACGGAACCCTCCAGGATCAGACGCACTCCTGTTAATGCCGCCCGGGTCTTGGTGATCATTTCCACTTTGGAGACTGCGGCAATGCTTGACAGGGCTTCACCGCGAAAACCCAGGCTGGTAACTGTTATCAGGTCCTCCGCATTTTCAATCTTACTGGTTGCATGTCGTAAAAAGGCCGTTCTGACCTGGGATGGTTCCATACCACATCCATTATCTGTAATCCGGATAAATTCTATACCGCCTTCTTTTGCCTCCACTGTTATGGCATCAGCGCCCGCGTCAATTGCATTTTCAACCAGCTCTTTTACCACACTTGACGGGCGCTCCACTACTTCTCCGGCTGCGATCTTATCTATTGTTACAGAATCTAAAATGTGAATCTGTGCCATATCCGTATCCTTTCCGCTTAAGGTAACTTATAAGCTTAATGCCAGCGGTTCTTCAGTTTATTCTGAAGCCTGTACAATGTATTCAAGGCATCCATTGGTGTTATAGCTGTAATATCAACTTCAACCAATTCCTTAAGGACGTCCTCATCGGTTACCGTATCAAAAAATGACATCTGTGCCAGGTCTACCTCATCATAGGAAGGTTGTTTCGTTGCCTTGCCTTCACCTTTATTCCCAACCGAAATGTTTTGGATTTTCCCGGTAATATCATTATCACTAAGCTGTTCCACGATTTCCTTGGCCCGGTCAATCACCATATCCGGCACGCCTGCCAGTTTTGCTACCTGAATGCCATAACTCTTATCAGCGCCGCCCTTAATAATCTTTCTTAAGAACACAATGTCATCCCCGCGTTCCTTCACAGCAATGCAGTAATTGTTCACGTTATTGACCTTACCCTCCAGCTCCGTCAGTTCATGATAATGTGTGGCAAATAAGGTTTTCGCCCCTAAAAGCTTCCGGTTGCTGATATGCTCAATCACAGCCCAGGCAATACTTAAACCGTCAAAGGTAGAAGTTCCCCTGCCGATTTCATCCAGAATCAGCAGACTGTTTGCTGTGGCATTCCTTAAAATATTGGCAACCTCATTCATTTCCACCATAAAAGTTGACTGACCGCTTGCCAGATCATCAGAAGCCCCTACTCTGGTAAAAATCCTGTCAACAATACCGATATTGGCGCTCTTCGCCGGTACAAAGCAGCCAATCTGTGCCATCAGCACAATTAAGGCTGTCTGGCGCATATAGGTTGACTTTCCTGCCATGTTGGGTCCGGTTATGACAGAGATACAATTATTACCATTGTCCAGAAAGGTATCATTTGCTATGAACATATCATGTTCAATCATCTTTTCCACCACCGGATGCCGTCCTGCCCTGATATCAATGATCCCTTTTTCATTCAGGTCAGGACGTACATAATGATTACGTTCCGACACCAGGGAAAGTGACGTATAAACATCCAATCCGGCAATTGCCTTTGCCGTAACCTGGATTCTCTGGGTTTCCAGGGCGATCGTATCCCTTATGCGGCAGAATACATCATATTCCAAAGCATAAAGCTTGTCCTCCGCATTTAGTATGGTGTCTTCCAGTTCCTTCAGCCTTGGCGTCGTGTAACGCTCCGCATTGGCCAGGGTCTGCTTCCGCGTATAATCGTCAGGTACCATATGCATGAAGGATTTTGTCACTTCGAAATAATAGCCGAATACCTTATTATATTTTATTTTTAAATTCTTTATTCCGGTTCGTTCCCGATCTTCATTTTCCAGCTCCGCCAGCCACTGTTTGCCGTCCTGTTTAGCACGGCGCAGCTTGTCTATGGAGCCGTCAAACCCATCCTTGATGATGCCGCCTTCCCTGATCAGTATGGGAGGATCCTCTTCTATGGAATGCAGAATCAAATCATAAATATCCTGAAGTCCGTCAATTTCTCCTTCCATATCTGTTAAAGCATCTTTTTTAAACTCCTTAAGAACCGTTTTAATATGAGGCAGCATTTCAAGGGAATTACGAAATGCAATCAGATCCCTGGGGTTTGCCGTCTTAAAGGATACCCGGCCAAGTAACCGTTCCAGGTCATAAACAGGATGCAGATATTCCCTGATCTCATCCCTGGATACGGAATCCTGATTCAATTCTTCTATGGCATCCAGCCGCTTTTCCATTTCTGCTTTCGTGACAAGGGGTTGCTCCAGCATACTTCTCAACAACCTGGCTCCCATAGCTGTTTTTGTTTTATCCAGAACCCATAAGAGCGAACCTCTTTTCTGCTTTTCCCTTAAGGTCTCTGTTAATTCCAGGTTTCTTCTGCTGGAACTGTCCAAAAGCATATATTTACTGGTCATATAAGGGTACAGATGTGTAAAATGATCCAGTGAATTCTTCTGGGTATTATATAAATACTGAAGCAATGCCCCCGCCGCAATCATACCTGTAGGAAAATCTGAAATCCCCAGGCCATCCAGGGTATTCACCTTAAAGTGTTTTCTCAGGACCCTTTTACAATCCGTATCATCAAACATATGGGGCTCCAGTACACTCAGGGAAATATGCAGCCTGCCTCTTAAATCCTCCACATCTGCTCCGCTGACAAGAAACGCTTCATTACAAATGATTTCTGAAGGCTCATATTTCATCAGCTCATCCATCAGCCTCCGCAGGTCATCCACCTCAGTCAGATAATAATCACCGGTAGATACATCAGCTATGGATACACCTATTTTAGTGGGGGTATAAGTGATACACATCAGAAAGTTATTACGTGATTCCGTAAGCGCCTGCATGTTCAGATTCGTTCCCGGCGTAACAATACGTGTCACATCCCGTTTCACGAGCCCCTTTGCTTGTCTGGCATCTTCCATCTGCTCACAGATTGCCACTTTATACCCTTTGGCAACCAGTTTATTCATATATCCTTCAGCCGCATGATAAGGGACACCGCACATGGGTGCCCGTTCTTCCAGTCCGCAGTTTTTGCCTGTAAGTGTAATCTCAAGTTCTTTCGAGGCAGTAAGCGCATCCTGGAAAAACATCTCATAAAAATCCCCCAGCCTGTAAAACAGGATGCAGTCAGGATATTGCTTTTTCGTCTCCATGTATTGCTGCATCATGGGTGTCAGATCCTCTGATTTAGGATTCAGGTCAACCATGTGTATTCCTCCTTATGTATCGTATCTCATTTAACTACTCTGCTATTCTGCCCATATAGTAAAATCCATGGCATTTCTCCAGCCTGACATTCACAATCTGCCCAATCAAAGAAGCATCTCCCGGAAAATGCACCAATGTATTATTGGAAAGCCTGCCGGTCACCAGTGTGTTATCATGCTCATTTATTTCCTCTGTAAGAACCTCCATGATCTGCCCCTGATATCGGGAGGTCTGTTCCCTTGCCGTTTCCTGTACAAGCTTAAGCAGTCTGTCAAACCCTTCTTTTACAACATGCTCCGGCACCTGCTCCATGGCAGCTCCGGGGGTACCCGTCCGTTTGGAATAGATGAAGGTAAAGGCATTCTCATATTTCACCTGCCTCACCACATCCATGGTCTCTTCTATATCTTCCGCTGTCTCTCCCGGAAATCCTACAATAATATCAGTGGTAATGGCAATATCCGGTATTTCCCTCCTGATCCGTGCAGCAAGCTCCAGATATTGCTCTTTGGTATAACAGCGGTTCATTGATTTAAGTATGCGGCTGGAACCGGACTGCAAAGGTAAATGCAAATGCTTGCAGATTTTATCGGAATGCTTCATTACTTCAATCAGTTCATCTGATAAATCCTTAGGATGTGAAGTCATAAAGCGGATACGCTTTAGTCCTTCTATTTGCTCTATCTCCTGTAAAAGCTGTGAAAATGTCAGAGGATTTGCAAGATTCTTCCCATAAGAGTTAACATTTTGACCCAGCAGCATGATCTCCACCACACCTTCACTGACCAACTGTCTTATTTCTCTGAGAATATCCTGTGGATTACGGCTTCTCTCCCGCCCCCTTACGTAAGGAACAATACAATAGCTGCAGAAATTATTACATCCAAACATAATATTTATGCCTGATTTAAAGGGATATTTCCTCTCTGTGGGAAGATCTTCCACTATCTTTTCCGTGTCTTCCCAGATATCAACCACCATGGTCTTATTCTCAAAAGATGCAACAATCAACTCTGCAAATTTATAAATATTATGAGTCCCAAAAATCAAGTCCACAAAACGATAACTTTCCCGTATCCTGTCTATTACGGCAGCTTCCTGCATCATGCAGCCGCAAAGAGCAATCTTCATCCGGGGATTCCTGCGCTTATATCCATTCAATACGCCCAATCTTCCATATACCCTCTGATTAGCATTATCCCTAATGGTACAAGTATTGAATATTACAAAATCCGAGGTTTCGTCCTCTGAAATCCGGTAACCGATCAGTTCCAGTATCCCTGTCAATTTCTCGGAATCCCTGGCATTCATCTGACAGCCAAAGGTAGTAACACAGCAGGTCGGCGTCCTTCCCAGCTCATTTTTAAGCTGCTCCACATACAACCGGGCCTTGGCCATAAAAAAATATTGGCGTTCCGGTTCCCTGCCGGGAGCATCTGTAACATGAGTCATAGCATAAACCGCATCCTCTGCCATGCCAGCAACCTTCCTGCGTATCTCTTCATTAATTGACATGTTCCCTTTACTCTCCAAAGTACTCTCCCTCTCCTGCTGTTCTCCTGATTTTTATAACTCTCATATACTACTACTCACCTTTTCGGATTCATAACAGGCATATTTCTCCGCAATATGGATAAGCAGTTCCGTAATCTTATTCATTGACTGCATACTGACATATTCATATTTCCCGTGAAAGTTCTCTCCGCCTGCGCACAAATTCGGGCAGGGCAGCCCCATAAATGACAACCTGGCACCATCCGTCCCACCTCTGATCGGTGTAATAACCGGCTCAATTGCAAGCTCCCTCATAACCACAGCAGCATTGTCTATCAGATGCATATGAGACTCCATAATCTCTTTCATGTTATAATAGGAATCCTTCACATCTGCGAATACTGTGCCTTCCCCATATTTCTCATTCAGAAATTGCACAGCCTTCATAAACAACTCCTTTTTCTGTTCAAATAAATCCCTGTCATGATCCCGGATAATATAAGCGCACATTGCCTCTTCCACACACCCGCTCATACTGTCCAGATGATAAAACCCTTCATAACCCTCAGTATACATGGGATTCTGGAATGCCGGAAGCAGCGTATGGAATTCCTGTGCAATCAACAATGCATTTTTCATTTTCCCCTTAGCTGTACCAGGATGTACATTCCGTCCATAAAAACGCACTTTTGCACCTGCCGCATTAAAGTTTTCATATTCAATTTCACCCAAAGCACCACCGTCTACAGTATAGGCATAATCCGCAC
>Ga0153953_1000198_pt1 | contig 19332 bp, 23 predicted proteins | sample TSNJ037MetaG_FD_104718 | JGI IMG/M metagenome (GOLD analysis project Ga0153953, IMG submission 104718) | Attine ant fungus gardens microbial communities from New Jersey, USA - TSNJ037 MetaG | ecosystem: Host-associated > Fungi > Mycelium > Unclassified | place: USA: New Jersey, Wharton State...
TAAATATATCTAGGGGAGAGCCTTTGGTATCTCTGAAGGTCTTGGTGAGGGAGGCCAGGTATACTGCTATTGCTTCATAGTCTGTTCTTTTTATACTATGGAAAGAGAAATGATCAGAATAGATATTTACAATGCAAGTACCAGAGATGAATTCTTAATGGAAATAGTCAAAAAGAGGAGATATTTGGTTAAGGCAAAGGTTGATGTCTGTAACAGGGTTCTTGAGTTTGAGTCTTTGTTTGTCTGTGAGTCATTGAGTAAATAGTTGATGGAGAGGTGCATTCTTTGAATATTGAACATCTAGAAGAGAGTTGATAGTATGGTGTTTGTGAAATGATAACATATAAAAGTAGTGTCAGTCAGCTAGTTTTTGTAGATGATATTGTATTGGTATGAGACCAGCAATAGCTTCTATCCCCCATATAGGAGATATGTGGAATGCACCTGTGATCTAGAGGGCTATCCATTGTTGCATTTTTTTTAGAGCATCAAGAAGATAGTGAGTAGGGGCTCCTTTAAAGAACCAGAGCTGGAAGCCATAGATGGCTATAGGTAGAACACAGGTTCTGTAGAGCAGCTATTTGTTCTTGGGGGACAGACCTCTATTTGAGTTGTCTAGGATTTTCATGGACTTAACTGTTGATAGGGCTAGATTAGAGTAGTGTATCACATGGTGCTTGAATGACAATCTTCAGTCGAAGTAGAACCCTAGGTACCTCAGGATGGGTTTAGGCTTTAGTAGAGGGCCTCTGATAGATCGGAGGTCAAGGTCAGGGTTGGGATCTTGGGAGTTTCTTGAGAAATGGAAGACTTCAGACTTGTTGTGCTCGATAGCGAGGCCAAAGTCTGTTAGGATATTAGTTATCATGTTGTAGCTAGTGAGTAGCAGTGCATTTGTCTTGTCAAAGTCTTTTTCTTGTGTAGCATAATTAACCTTTTGCCACACGAATAGGACAATTCTGCCGAGATCAAAGAACTCGGCACTACAGAATAGCAAAAATCAGCCTTTGATTGCCGAGGTGTCCCTGTGTGAACGATCATACAAATGATCACACTCCGTGTAATGCTGGATCAAATCAGTGGACATCAGATTCTGGAGGCTAGGATTGTCTTCAGAGAAAATACAGCTGGAGCCCTGGGAGATGAGGGTGCATGTACAAGAATGTATCAAGATAATTCGCTCTGCCCTGCTTTCTGTTGCAGATCGACCAGATTCGTTGGAGAGATGACTGTTACAAATCCAGGTGGCTGGTATGCGACTTAATTGGCTAATCCTATCTTTGCCTATCTATTCTTGCACATTTCTCAAGCGCTTCATTGCCACAGAAAGATTCGTCACAAGGCGACATGATTATCCTTCCTTCAGGTGGGGCTACCCCCTGCCTCCTTATACTGCCAGCATGCCAGTGGGTAGCTTCTTGAACGCACCCAGTGTATGGACCAGGTGCTTAAAGAACTGTCTCTCAAAGTGGATCAAGTCAAACGTAATCACTCTACCCTTTTGACTAGGACTCTTGTTTACACAACAGATCGAATTCCGACCTTTAGTGAAGAAACTCCATGGCAATGACCATGGTGTAATAGAATTAATACGAATTGCATGATAATTACATGATTGATGGTCATTATACTTGGAATGCTCACAAAACCTTCCTGAAGTGCAGTATGCTATGAAAGAGGTTCTAGTTCAGCGGTAGTAGTAGCACCATTGAAACCGACATCTGTCATCTCGTTGACCCAACTCATCAGCACTGGATCATATATATCCATATTCTCCATAAATTTCCTTATTCCAACAAATGCTCTCCTTCCCCTCGTCTCACCCTCTTTGTCATCACTACCAAAGATCAGGCCATCATCAAGATCACTCGTATCCTCAATCAACCCAGGAAATCCAAAATGGTCACCATCAGCGCGCGGTGCAGCATCGGCTGAGGCAAAAGAGGTCCGATAAAGAATACGAAGAATCAGAAGAGCTGTCAGAGCTGGTGATGAGGGATCAGATTTGGGTCTGGAATAACTGATTATTGTGCTTCGCGATGGTGGGATCGGCCTTGAAGTCGGATCCGGCATGGGAAAACTCACCCCACTTGAAGGGAGGGTGATTGTGTCGCTTTGCGAAGGATCTTTCTGTGGCGATGGAATGATGGAGAGATGTGTAAGAACATGTAAGCGAAGGCGTGGCTCTGGTAAGTTGGTCTGCTGGCAAGTAGACCATAAGCAAGGATGTTCCGTTCCTTCAAGGTTGACAAAGTGCTCCAAGATGTGATCATGTAGTGCTCCTAGAGTCTGAAAGGCCGCTTCAGAGCATCGACCCTGATCCCACTGGCATTTGAATTTTTCGATAACCGTGATATCTTTCCGCCTATCCACCCCTCGTACAATGAATCTCTGCTGTAATCCCTGACCGAGTACCATAGCCTGCCCAGACGGGAACACGTGGCTAGCATTCTTTATGACGTCTGACGCGACAAGAAGGGGACAAGTTTCACCATACGGATTGAAAATATCTTTGTAGATGTTCCAAAAGTCGACCTGTGTCACTTCTCCATCTGGCTTCGCTACAAACATACATTTCATCCTAGTAGCTCATAAATGATCAGTTAATTTAAATGGCAAAACCAAAATGAACACACCATTCATAACATCGCTCAGGTTCGGTCAACTCTAACAGTCGGTCAAGCTCCTCCTGAGTAAGCTCATGGTCTTTCATATGCGTGGCGGTGGAAGCAACGGTATTTACGGACCCCGTGACATCGAGGCTGAGGTTCTCCTGGACCAATGCCTGTTCATGCAGAATGAACGATGAAAGTATCTTCAATACGCTCGGCATCTCTGGATGCAATAGGAACGCTCTCGCAAGCGCGGGATGCGAGATCTGCACATACAAGTAGTTTAGGCAAGCTTCCACAAGAGGTGTATCCACAAAAAGAGGGAGGTAGCGAATGGCAGCTGTCAATGCCGGGGAATCTTGTGTTAACTGGGAGCTATTGGAGGGATTGGAGAAGAGGGCAGTCAGAGCTGTCAATGCAGAGATGATCATCGACCGGTTGGTTGTATTTCGAAGGATGTCAAGAACTGGTGGAAGCGGATTTTGAGATGGCGAGAGGTTGGCATGAATGGTTATGTTTGGAGCAAGAGTTTGGAAGATATCCAAAATATATAATACAAACTCCACGTCTTCGTCTTTGTTTGGTTCGAGATTGAGAAGCGTGTTGAGCAGTAAAGGCATGGTATGGGTATGGCAAGCCAGGTCGAGCGAGTTCGTGTCGTTCAGTGCTGCATTTCGCATAACGAAAAGGGATTCAAGGGCATAGCGATGCTTTTGCACGAGTTCTCGAGGAGGGGAGAACAGTACTTTTTCTTCAGCCCAATTCTTATATCCTTCCGTCGCGTACCATTCTGGCCAATCAAATAATCCATCTATTAGTCCAGGGATTGTCCTAAAGAGGAATTGTTCGTTCATGCAGAGTCGACACAGGCGGTCGAGTGCCCATGCAACCTCACTAAGTATCCCACAACGAAGAGACAGTGACATGCGGTTGTTTGGTGTCGACTCCGTATACCATCCTGAAGATACTTCTGTAAACTGGGCGCCTGTGGACTGATCACATACTTACGCTCATAGTCATCACGGATGTCGGGCACTGGTCGTGGAGGAGCCACCTGCTGCGGAGTAGTATACTGTTGGGGACGGTAGTATGACGCGGCATTTCTATTGACAAAAGTAGTCATTGTGATTTTGGGAGTGATATCGGTAATTAGGAAACGTGTCACGCTCGGTGACTGTCGTCTTCTGGATAGTTTGCTCTGCTTTGCAGCATCCTCATCTCTTCTCTAGCTCTATCAAGTCCCTCAGCTCGTCACCCTGGAAACCCATAGCCATGTTCTGGTGTCTCTCAAGGAACTGATTCACACATGGATAGTGGCACAGAATCATAAATGTCTATCAAGGTGTCACGATACGCTTCATGTTAACCCAGAATCTCAAGTATGAAAAAAACTTTGCGGTCAATGTCACACGGTTGCGGTGAAAGGGACAAAAGGGAATGACGTGAAAATGACACAAAATCGTACTACCTGAGATCCAGTTCGCACTGACATCCTTTCTGCATTTCTGAGTTCTTCCGATGTTAAAATGTTGCACAATCAATAGGCCGTAGATCTATGACCCTCAGCATTGTCAATTCCTGTAACATCTGCGTGGAATATAAAATGCAAAACCGCATCAGGATAGAGAGACTGATATACTGTGTCGTAGAGAAATGTAGGATGCAATTTTGTACTCTGTATGAGAGTGTAGGGACCAAAGCCCAGGAAACAGGATAGCCTTTTACAACAATAAGCTGACATGTAAGTAATATTGTGATGACAGCATGGGGCGAGACTTGCGTAGTGCATGTCAAGGGGCAGTTTAGACATGAGAGAATGAAAAAATAAATTAAGCTATCTAGGATCGTAATCGGCTACCACCATAATCAATCCTCCTCCGCTCCTTCTTTCCAAAGCGCATACATTTTCCGACGACTGGCGTCCTTCGTCTCCGGATTACTGGCAGTCTCAAAGACTCTTTTGAGCAGCTTCTTTTTCAATTCTGCACAGCCAATCCTGCCTGCTTGGGGATCGTCAAAGCACACATTCGCAATCAGATTGGAATAGGAATCTGAGTCTCCACGGATGCGTTTCAAACTTGGCTCATCGTCGGACCGAGATGATGTCCCGAGAGCTTCGAGTAAGGGAATTAACAGTACTGAGTGAATACGTTTATACATCGTCGTGGTTGGAGTTTGAGCCATCAGAAGGATGAAAGGTTCGAGAAGGGGACCAAGAGGGGCGGGTAGGGGCTTTTGTTCGGAAGTCACAGCGAGAGCTCGGTTGAGTTCCTCAAGGTAGATATCAGAGAGATGATTAGGTAGGCCTATAGGGACACGGGTATCTGTTGGACTATTGAAAGTTTAGTGAGGACAGAAGCCAGTACGCGTAGGCACGTACCAAAGAGGCCCTTTCTCAGATGTTAGTATATCATTGTACATCTTACATGTCTCCTCCTCCCAATTTGTTCTGATCAGCAGGCGGAAAGACGCGTTGACGAACCGTCGCACGAGCATATAATACTTGTCAATCCTATGTATAAAAAATCAATATTAGCTATTGAGATGAAGGAGGACCTAAGAGCGCACCGTAGCCTGTCAATTCCATTCCATTCTCGTACGATAGTGGTCCAGAATCCCCTAAGAAAGGCGAGGGAGGCAGTAGTACTTGTGATTGCCAAAATTAGCTCTGCAAGTTCACCAGCCAAGGCTTGTTGCACGAGCGGTTTGTCCGACATCCAGAAACCTACAGGTCTTCAAAAGCTGAAAGCACACTCAAATTACCGCGACACACAGTAGAAGATACCCTTCCATAGCTTATCCATCTCAGATTTTGAGAGAGCATCTTCGGGCGCCTCAGAAAGGAACGCAGCGAGATTTTTCACTGCTTTGTCCCGAGTCTTTTTTTCTTCACCAAAAAAGTCAGCAACTATTCGTGAGAGAGAAAGGGACATCTTGCATACCGATAGAGGCAAAGTATTTGGCGAGCGGGGGAGCATCAACCGCGGATGGCATAGTGGAGGATCAAAAAGGAAGTTTTTCCAATTAGGCTACAGGCCGATGCAATGTATGACTGTGTGATGACTGTGTGATATTAGCATATTAGCATGTCTAAATCTCCCATCACCTGCCATGGTGAGGCTGCGTGCATTTTCCTGTTTCCTAATCATTTACTGGGTTTGTGTAGTCCTTGATTCGTCTATCGGCAAGCCTGCCGAAGGCGTTGAAGTCACTCTTCAGGTCCTTGAGGCCTCCCCCACTGGGGACGCAGTGGGGGCATTCCGATCAATCGCACAAGGGTACATTGATAGAATACTTACCGGCTATGCCATCTAAAAGTTGCACCCAGAGTGACTAATTCGGATGGCCGATGTATCAACTTACTGCCGCCTCGTGGTTCAGACGAGGCAGAGAAGGCTCAGACAGATTTGCAAACCGGACAGACGTACAAGATGAACTTCAAAACAAAACAGTACTTTGAAAAAACAGATCGGATGTCTTTCTACCCCTGGGTCGAAGTACGTACAATTGTTCTGGCAGAATCGACACTGATTATCGATCCCGCAACAAGATCTTGTTTAACATTGAAGATCCCACTGGGCACTACCATATACCTTTACTCATAAGCCCATACTCGTTCACCACATACAAGGGAAGCTGAGGAATTAATGAAATGTTATTTACTCAGGATGATCAACCGTATCACATGTGTGGGTGAGCAAGGAGAAAGATATGCCCAAATGAGATGAGATGCAAGGATGCAGAATGTACAATTGAAGCGTGAAATGAAGAAAGAAAAGAATGGTAATGATCCCTATGCAGCAGCCATGACATTATCGTACCGGTGGGAACCTATATGACCTCCACGCATTGTATTCTTCACGTTTGCAGCAAATTTGTCTCTATTCTTGGTCATCTCCGCAGCTGCCTCTGTTGAACATAGAGTTCAGTAGAGTTCAAAGTTGGTGAATCAAGCATACCCTTATTTAGGGGGTCGTCTGCGTTGGGCTCAAGGAAGAGATACTGCAAACCAACCATGACCGAATTGAGGTTGAGAACAGGTTTCCAGTCTTCTCTCAAGATATTAAGACAGACATTGCCCTCAAGGTCGACATTAGGGTGGTAGATCTAGATGTATTATGATTCAGCCTAAAGGCATGAATCATCTTCCTGGGAGTAGCTATGCGCACCTTGGGTATGCATTTGACCTTGGGTGGTTCATGAGGGTAGTTTGAATTAATGTTGAAGGAAAATCTAAAGGAACCACCCTTGTACATGCCTACGTGAAGGCACCTGTCAATCGACTCGGCTACGGCTCGCATAGTACCGACCTTCATCGGGAGTGATAGTGAGGGTGAAGTTGAGGAGATCAGCGGGATCAGCAAACGCTGTCTTCATTGTGGAAGGTAAATCGAGCTCTGTAAGATCTGTAATCCAAGCATGAACGAGGACCACCTGATAACACAATTTGAGGACGCACCTTTCTGCACCCGAATCTGAGCTGCACTGGTCTTGGGCTTCTTTTTGGCTGCAGCGTTCTCGTCCTTCTTCATGCTCCATAACTATAGTAGTGAGAGGGACTACAAAGGGCTAGTTTCCAAAAAGAACACACCTTAATCATGGTGGTCAGGATGTGAAAGCGTGCTGGAGTAGGGAAATTATAAGGAATCTAAAAAAGGCAATTCCGTCGGTCACGCAGTGCCTCCTTAGTCTATGGCAGGCCATCAATTATAGATCTCTCAATGGACCTCCCTGTTGTAGACTTGGATGTGTTTTTGCTGGGGCCTCACAATTCTGACGCTGTCACTCAGGAATGCAAAAAGGTTTGTACTAATCGTGTGGGGATCATACTTTCACATCAATTCCGTTGTAATTAGGCTGCAGATGCACTGATAACCTACGGCGCTCTCATTCTACATGACTCGCGCGTCCCCGAAGAGGACAATTCTCGCTTCCTTGACCTGCTAGAAGACTACTTTGCTCAGCCAGAAGACAAACTCAGGAAAGATGAGAGGCCAGAATTCGGTTATCAGATCGGTGTTACACTTGAAAATACCGAAAAGCCAAAATGTGCTGTCGATGAGTCATGTCTCCATATCATTGAGAAACTCGAGCCTTCTGAGAGACCTTTGGACGTATCTGCTCACCAACCTGACCCCAAATGTCGGTTCTTTTGGAGGATGGCCGAGGTTCCACCCTATGTGACACAGTATCCGCTCTTGAATGCACCCAATGTTGTTCCAGAGAACGAAGAAATCAGAAAACGCTGGTCACCGATTATGGAACAGTGGGGAAAGGCAATGAAAACGGCGTAGGTAAAAGAGACCGCGGTTGAGAGCTGACATCTGACTCACAAATAGCGTCGCCGATCTCGCCGACATGACCGCCATTGGATTGGGTTTGCGCGCTGAGACCTTTCGAGAGGCCGGTCAATATGGGTAGGCCTTCCCTATTCGCCTTCGCCACTTTACTCAACACATTACAGTCCCCATCTGCTTGCGCCGACAGCTTCGGATCTTGCGAAGTACGGCAAAAAGGACACTACTCTTGCCGGCTTTCACACAGATCTCAACTTCCTTACCATACATGGACGCTCTCGTTATCCTGGCCTCCATATCTGGGCACGAAACACTGGAAAGCGTATCCCAGTGCGTATTCCACCAGGAAACAACCTTCTCGTCCAAGCCGGCAAGCAACTTGAACACCTTTCTGGTGGCCTGATAAAAGCCGGTTATCATGAGGTCGTGGTGAATGACAATACCGTTGACGTGAGCATCACCATGAATTTGGACCGGCATGTTATTTATTGGTTCTTATAGACAATCATCAAGCGAAAAGTCGAGTTCCCCGATCGCCCGCTCATTCGTATCTCTTCCACATTCTTCTGGCACCTTTCTTCAGACTTCGATCTGGTGCCTATTCCTGAATTGACGAGACGAGCTCAAGAATTACGTGCTGCACACATTGGCGCTGGCAAGGACGACCTTGGGGATGTTGTCTACAAACCGATGAAAGTTGGCCAGCAAGTTTCGAAGTGAGCATTCGTTTTTTGACGGTGCCATGATTTTCACTAATATCCACAACAGTGAGCTCAAGGACATTGCGCTCATGGCCTAAATATATACAGGGATCATATAAACGAATAACATAGGCATAGACTTGTACTGATGAGTGCGATTACTTTCCGATCAACTAAATGCGGGTATTGTTGGCGTCGTCCTCAGCCGTTCAATCACCAGCACAGATATGACGATGTCATCTATGAAATCGTGGCCTGTCGGCAGTACTTCAAGTCTCTTAGGTTCAGGTAATCTGCCATACTTTCGTGGAGGAGGAGGAGAGATAAATTTCGCGAGGATATGCCCTTGTACTCTATCCTTTGACGAGTAACACTAGTAAACAAGATCAACCTCAATGAAATTCATAAAAGTCTGAACAAGAAGCTCACTGATAAAATCCCATTTGATTCATTCCAGTAAAGCATATGCTTTTCTGTGTCCATAACCCTCCACGCCCAAGCCTGTAAGATAGTCAGCCCCGAAATCAGTGCATAGGCGACCAGCAACAAACAGTCTTGACCAGCCTATAGCTCGTATCTAATAGGTCTGACAGCGCAAACTCTTTGCCTCGTGTGAATACTGTACACTGACTCTTCAGCGTCGCCAAACCCATTCTAAATGATGCACATATCTATCAATCAACTGAAGGGCAGCCTAAATCAACGAAACATACTCGAAGTCGCCAATCGTCTCGCCTTCCCATGATCCACGCCGAATAGTTGTTATATAGCATGAAGGTGTGAAGCAGTTCATGCTGACAGAAATGTAGTAGGCTTCTTGTGGAGCTTCGATATATGCTGGAGCAGAGAGGATCATGCTGTTAGGTGGGACATTCTGAGGAGCGAAGGAATATGTAATAGATGTCGCTGGTCGTCTTGATTCCAGATACCTATTGCATAATTCTTACATGAGACCAAAGATCCTGAGGATGGAGAAGGATTAAGACAAACCCAGGTGGTGTAGCAGGCTGTGATAGATTTCTCAGTGGATGGGCACTTAGAGGCGGTGAGGGTGGCAGAGGCGTCCGTGTGCCATTGGTGGTTAAACTGATCAACGACGAATTAGCACTCAGTGGACCTCCATTCGACGAGGAGTGTCTGAGGAGAGGGGGTTCCAGGTAAAAGCTTGAAGTGCTTTCAGATGATGATTTCAGGGACTGCGATTCACTATAGCACGACAATTGTTGGAGTGAATTGCAGGGCTATGTACCATCCAGCGCTCACCTTTGAGATAGAATTATCATGTCTCCAGCTCAGGATTACAAGAACGTCAATGTGACGAGGGATCTTGAGAAGCTGGGTTAAATGAGGCAATGAAATATAGGAAAACTCCGATGATGCCTGAACAATTATAAATGGTTGTGCCTAAATAGTGAATTTGAGGAAGTCGGCTAGGAATGTATCCCGGAGTCATTTTAGTAAAAGAGACCCTGATCAATATGTTTTGCTGTGACCCCACGATCCAGTTGAATCCTTGACACACGATTTCAAATCTGATACTGAAGGCTATACTTTCAGTGATTGATATGTCGGTCTCATGATAGGATTTGTTGAAGATGCTCACTGCTTCCAGGCTGTGTTCGTGATCATGGGCTGTGATCTCGCAACATCGGACAGGGGCAGCGATTATTATCGAAAAGAGGTACAACTAATATATTCACAGAATTGTGAAGACTCAACTCAGAAGTACTCAGGCCTTACAGCATGGGCAATTGATTGATAGTGTATAGGAAAATACAGTGTAAAGAAAGCTTCTTTTCCGGTAGAGAACTACTTTCTCAAACTCAAGATCAGAAAATCGGAGTAGGATCTTTACTATATGAGATAACGACCCACCAATCACCACCTACTAAGCGAGCCCCTTCTCATGGGACTCAGTTGCGAAGAACACCTTGAGCACCACAGCATATTACTTGTGTGTCATTCGTTGCAGCCGGCATCGGTGGACAATGGGTGAGCTCATGGTTGTAAGGTCTTATGTAAGTATTCCATTAATAGATCACGGGACAAGAAGATCCTTCTAGCTGTTAACTTTCACTCCTATTGTCCAATCCATCCGAATGTCCGGTTTATTCGCAATCGTAAGACCTTCAACAATATGCTTCGTTTCCATTGACAGCCACTTCGAAGGTCAAACCCACCTGTGTGGGTCTCTTGGGATCTTCTAGCCTCACGCCTCTAACGATTCCAATTTACCTGAAGCACATCGATGATCTAGTATCAATTCTTCGGTTCCACTCTTCTCAGCTTCCTCCTTCACTCGTGTCCTATATCTTCTTCCCTATATCATCCATCCTTCAGCGCAATGCACCCTCGATTATACCTGACCAGATATTTGAGAAGGTATTCATTGTACTTGGCTACCTTTCAGAAAGTTGGTGGTGGCACTGCGAGGCTGCGGTCTGGGAACAGATTTTTATGCTTTGTAGTTCTGTCTTGGGAGGAATTGCAAACAAAGGAAAGGGGAAGGAGAGAGACGATGAAGTCAAGGAAGCTGCTGCTCAATGCCTTTTTGTACTCCTCAAAGAACGTGACGATGATCCGTTGACGAAATCTCAGCAAGCCAATGATCGTCTTGCATACTTTCAAAGTTACGCCCGCTCGCCACATTTCGTACCCGTCCTTGGTCAAACTCTTAGTGCCACGATTTCCATATCCGAATCTCGTTCTCTCTCTTTACAAAAAACGTCCCTCCAAATCCTTCAGGTTTTACTGGAGTTATATACTCCTGACGAGATGTTCCCCGTGGTTCTTCCAGGAATTGTCAGCTCTATGTCTAAAGTTGCTCTCGGTTCAAAGCTGGAGAAACAGTGGGCTCATGGCGAGATCGTGGCGGCAGCGCTCCATGTGATGCAGACTGCCATCATCAAATCTATTGGAGATGATATCTGCATAGTGGCGGGTATATTGAAGCATGCCGACGATTTGGAAGGTCTCTCTGAGCTTCTTGCTCCCTCCGCTGCAGAGTTTGTTGAAGCAAAGTCGAGTACGCAGTTTAGAGTTGTGCGGACTCCGTCCTGGCTGAAGGGCACAACGTCTCAGCTTCACATTGCCATCAATGCCTTGGACTTGTTAACAAGGCACCCTAGTCCTGTTGCTCTTCGTGCTCTAATTGAATTTTCTCGGTATGTTCTTGAAGCAACGCCACAAACCTTGACACAAACTCAGCCTCTCCTCCTTGCATTTATCCTTTCCTCATCTAATTCAACCTTTGATTCTGTATCATGTCAAGCTCGATCGCATCTTCTTTCCTTGCTATCAGATGAAAATAAATCGCACGTAAATTTGATGCAAATTCTGATGCGTCTCACAAGCGAATATCTGTTATCCCTACCTCGCCTCATATTCATTCAGGAAGAGAACAAAGTACAGCATCTGAGCTGCCTCATAAGAGCGGTCTGTAATCTAACAGTCTTGGATGAAGATTCTACTACTACTACTTCTTCCTCGATCTCCGCTATCTCCAAAGGTATCGGAAAGCTTTTGGGGCCAAGTAGTGACATCGAGAAGTGGGGTTGGAGTCTGTTGTCCGTTTTCCAGTTTTCCGACATGTCACTCACAGTCGAGCGGAATTCAATGAAACGGCTTATGCTTGAGAGCGACCCAGACAGTCCTCAAGTCCCTGCTTTCCCTAGTCTTCAGCTCAAAGGTCTAGACATTAATACTTTACAAATACTGGAGCAGATGTTTCGATCACTAGGAGCAGCAGCAGGTGAGACTTGCTTATATGCTATAGAGTGGTTTTTTGGGATCGGGAAGAGTGGTGTTAAGAGGAATGCTGTTGCAGCTATGTGGTTTGCGTGCCGTCTACTGGAAGGAGTGTCCAGTGTCAGCTTAGCCTCAGAAGAAAGTGTCAGTCGTTTGAGGCCCAAACCAGCAAAACGATTGGAGAAACTGGCTAGATCACTGGCCCGAACTCTCTCAGAACAGTGGGATCGGGGGATCGAAGATTCCGATGTTCCACCATCTTCGGATGCTGTTCAGGGCTTGTCTGATGCTCCACTTGTCGAACGGAAAACGGGTTTATTTCAGCTTCATGAGAACCTCAAAATCACTCAGTCATCACCTGCTACAATCAATGAAAATACCGACCAGCCAGTCAATCACCGTGTTTTGTCCCTACAAACGCTGTCTGTTTGTATCGGAATACTCCAATCTCGTTCTTCTTCCCTTTTCATCCACGTCCTCTATCCAGTTCTGCACTCCCTCGTCTCCCAAGCTTCATTCCTTTCATCGACGGCATATGCAAGTTTGCAGTTCATGACTGTCATGACCTCTTATGCCTCCCCCGCCAACCTCCTTCTGTCCAATTTTGACTATGCCCTTGACGCTATTTCACGCAGGTTGACCCGGCGTTGGCTTGATGTGGATGCAACACAGGTGCTTGCTTTACTTGTGCACCTAGTCGGAAGTGATGTCGTTGAGAAGGCAGGGGATGTTGTAGAGGAATGTTTTGACCGCCTGGATGAGTTTCATGGATACGATGTACTTGTAGAGGGATTGGTCAGTGTCCTCGTTGAGGTGACAAGGATGCTCAGGAATGGCGCATCGTTGGAAGTTAAAATAGAGAGGGAATCTGAGTACACAGTGTATCCTCGATTATCGGATTTATCGAGTTTTCTTGAGTGGTTCCGCAAACGAAAGGAGATGCCGGATGATGAAACGACAGATTATGGACCAGCACCTCAACGAGCATGGAGTAAACCCGAATTAGAGACGGACGAACAGAAAGTCAAAGAAGAAGAGGCCATGGCGAATGCAGCAAACCCGAATGCTGAGCCACTTCCCACATCGACACAGACATTGACACAGCAAATGATCACTCGATCCCTCTACTTCCTAACACACGATTCCCCCGTAATTCGTGCCCGCATACTTACGCTTTTGGCTTCCTCAGTTCCCAATCTGCCTTCTTCGGCCCTCATGCCTGCAATCCACTCAGCCTGGCCGTTCGTTCTCAACAGGCTTAGTGACCAAGAAACGTTTGTCGTTAGTGCTGCTGCTTCCTTGATTGAGACACTTTCCACATATAATGGAGAATTTATGTTCAGGAGGATATGGGACGATGTTTGGCCCAAATTCAAGATTCTTCTGACAAAACTACAAGTTGCTGACGCAACAAGTGCCTTGGCTCGGAGAGGAGAAAACGGAGTTGGTACAGAATCATCCTACACACATTCTCATCGGTTATATCGATCCCTTCTCAACACCATGGCTGCGGCTCTAGAAGATGTTCGTGCACATGAGCGTTCTTTCTGGGATGTTCTGCTTCTGTTTCGGAGGTTCCTTAGTCGAAATGCGAATCCTGAACTGCAACAGTGTGCAAGGCGGCTGTATACTGCTGCTGTGTCACAGAATGGTGATATGGTCTGGTTTGTCTTGACTGCGACATATACTCGCGAACATCCCGTTATGAGTTTCTTGTACAATGAAAAGTGGGATATCGTAGATAATGCACGTTTAATTTTGGATATCACATCCACAAAATAAATTGCTGTTTATTACGATCATGACTATTCAGTCGAGGCCCCAGGTAGGTGATAATAGCAAGGTACTAGGTTGTCGAGAAGTGGAATCTCTGATTTGGGTCGAAACGACGCAACTGCACACCGGCCTGCTGGAGCAGCAGTGCTGAGGCATCATCCCTAATTTAACGTGAGTAGAGGGCATACTATAGTGGCTCCACGTACATTTTGTAGCTGAGGTTATATACGACGGTTTTGATCCCTGTTTGAATGATTTTGATCGTACATTTCAAACACGGGCAACTAAAGGACATAACCAAGGTTAATTTTGAATACTAAGAATCAGAATAAAGTCGAAGACTCACGTATTGCAATAGAGTACCGCATTGATACCAACACGCTCTCGACCAGCTTCAAGTAACGCGTTTTCTTCGGCATGAAGACAGACGCATTCATCCAAGACGGAGGAAGCAGACGAATTTCCATTGCAACGACCACAACCACCCTCATTACAGTTTTTCAAACCTCGTGGGGTACCGTTATATCTGAGAAATAAGTTGGATTAGTATCCAGCATTGGCCATTCTCCCCATGTCTTACCCAGTAGCTAGAATCCGATTTTCCCTGACAAGTACGGCACCAACGCGGCGTTTCATACAGTTAGATCGTCGAGATGCCAGCGATGCCAATGTCTAATTCGTGTTAGCAGCGATAAAATCTGATCACAACAGTTTTTCACCATGAAGTACGCATCCCAACTGGGGCGAAGGTGCTGCGGGTCCAGGAGATTAAGGTTTTCGAGGTATGCATCAAGCTCCGAGGAATCGTTGAAATCATTGTTGATATTGACATCCACCAAGTCCTGGATACCTCGCAATGAAGACAAACCAGACATTCCATTGCTATTGTTTCCGAAGACCAATCCGTCATTCTCCCGCAAAAAGCACTCTAGCGATGTATTCTTCCGACTAGCTACTTATCAGGCGGCAGCATGTCGTCAAGAATCTTGCGCACCTCTTCTGAAGTCGAGAATAACGAACAAGCAGGGGTGCATCCACGCTGATGAGCATGAAGAACGGGCGTTTGATAAATATTTCCACTAGAGCACGAGTACAAAGATCCGTAGTTACGAAATTATCTTTCCAGTTCAGCGTAACATAATCCAACATCGCAATAGGACTACGGAATATCAGCGGTTCCGGATGATCTTCAGTCCCTTGAACATGCGAGGTGAGGGGATTCGGGGACGGATAATCGGATAGAGCCTTCATCTGTGATGTTAAAACATCCCCGGGCAGAGGTCCTAGGGGTTTCTTCCGTGACCAGGTCATTTCATCACCTTTTTTGCTTGCCTGGTGGTCCAAAATCTACACTCAGTCAAGACAATGATGTAGCCAGCATACCTCACAATCAGCTTCAGTGGATACATTTTCCAAGTCTCTGGGGCTGAGGCAAAGAAGAATGAAGTCTTTTTTCAAAAGTAAATGGTGTACAATAGTGGATTTACCAGAACATTGGGTACCAACTATTGCAATTAGCATGGAGGAATCGGTGCCGATGTCAATGTCATGTGTGATTTCTGAATATCCCATCGTCATGTGACACATGCTGCTATCTGGGGAAGGCCTATGGGTGTAGAATTTTGTAAGTGATAAGCCACAATCATGTATCACATTTGAAGCATTACCCAGCCCCCTCCACTAGAAAACTTCACACCCCATGTGGATATGGCAGTGGGGATGAAGGAAGTAGGTGAATGCTTCAGATGTAAAAACATGACTGTGGCTCATTACCTACAGAACTCTAGATCCATGGGCATGGCATTACCACAGTCACTTTGACCCTCAAATGGGCCCTCTAGTCTTAATTCAAAGTGATTTGGTGAGTCACATTCACATAACAATTCAAACTATCCCTTTGTTGGCAGCAGTGATTTGGCGTGTGAATAGTCAGCTTACTTCTAAATTTAGCTTCAACTATGAACCAGGATGTGCTGAATCTACTCACACTTGGCCGAAAAAAATAGAGAGTATCCAAAACCTACAGGCATGTACCCACAGTCATATTCATTAAAGAATAGATCACATGTAAAGGGACAGGTAAGCAAGACACAGTCATAGTACCATGCATGATGAGCTGGGTCCTCCTTCTGAACACTCAGCACATTATTCTGGAGCATTAATCTCAAGATTTTTTGAGATTTTCTTGAGTATTTGAATTGTGGATATCCTATGTACCAGCAATACAACATGTGCAGGCTGTTGATACAATATACCAGTTATTGGGGTTGGTACAACGAAGGAAGGAGCATCTGAAGTTGTACTCAATCTGTCGTACATGTGTGTAATTTCAATTTGCGGGAAATTGCAGAAATAATATGCATGTATTTGAGTTACATGCATGTGAGTAAATGATATCAGTGGAGGGAGAAGACTAGATGACAGCCTATGTATTATACAACCACTTGTATGCGGGGGACTGGACACTTGGCTTATCGAGTTCAGACTCTAGAATGAGGCCTAGAATGAGGCCAATTTTGTGGGTGGATCATTTTCGCCTGATGCTAAGGGCGTGCGGCAGGGTTGACAAGTATCAACGTCCGATATCAAAATACAAGGTTGATTTATGTCATTCAGGCCTGTGCATTGTTACAAGGACCACGGTTGACACGACACAAGATTTGAAGGAACTACGTTATCTGGATATCATGAGTACCCGTCGATGCGTCTTTGGAAACCACGTTGGTCTTTCTCAGCCTCGAGCGCTGTGATTTTGCAAGAGCCTTTCCTTTTGCTCTTAATTCCTTGGCTGCTTTCATATCTCGGGGAGCTGTTGTTCGGATCTGCTTGATGTGGCTTTGAACATACAATCTAGCAGGGATGGATGACAACCAGGGTGCGGTCACCGGTGCAATTGAATCCACCACTGTTGCAAATCGCTCCTCAGAGATAGTAGAACAGGCCTATGAAAATGATGATCAGAAACTCAACCTCTGAGGATATGAAGATGTACACCGATAGCAAGGACAGCCAGCTTTCGTACACCGACGACCTGGGCAAGTGTCGTTTCTGCTCCTTTGGGCAAAGTTGCTAATACAATTGGGTGGGAATCTTGTCGTAACGTGTTACATATCGCAACAAGATGAGGAAAGTGATCAATGAGAATAGGTGGATCTATGTCTGCTCGACAGACGAAAAGGAATCTGATGGGATTTGTCGCTTCTCCTGTAGCCTTGACTTCACTACCAGATTTGAAGACAGATTTGACTCGGGAATTTTCAATTTGAACTTCTAATCGTTTGGTAACTGCATTGATGCCATATATCAGGTGGTTAAGAATGGGAGGCTCCGAGCTCTCCAGTTGATGAGAGACTGAGAGGGCTGAGGGGCCCTCGTTCAAGTGATCTTGATCCATTGTGGCGTCTCTGGAAACCATCCGCCTTTTCACACTGCGATGCGAAGGTGCTTGCTTCCGTCTCTTGGAGCTTCTACGACGACTTTGATCGAATTCCGCGACACCATCCAAGAGATCTGCGAGATGGGCTAGAATTGTATTTTGCACATTGGCGGGAACAACTGGCCTGAGGTCCGATAACTATCACTTTTCCTTCTCGTTGAATATAATGAAGTATTCACCATGGAATTCTGTGAGGATTGTCCAATACACCTTTGAAGGCTGTTTTCCTCTCCCCGGCATTCTTGAGCTTTGCGCGTTGAGATTGATGACTGTGAACCTTCGCCACCCTCTCTTGAGCCATATTCAAACTTGATGGCGATCCAAGAAGCGTGGGAAGTGTTTAAATCCTACAATGAACTAAAACAAAGGGTCACTGTGTTACTGAGCGATATATCAACCTACAAGTGACAATTCAACTCCTCTGATGTTGCAGCCCGAACATGTGTGGCATCACATTACATTCATTGTTTCGATGACGTCAATCAGGCTTTTTTGAATGCCTCAGTGTTTTTGGGCTGGCCTCCTTAATGACCTCTGGTTCCTCTCAACTCTACCACATCATCAATACCAGGAGACAACCTGTTCGAACATCTGTAGGCTCAACAGCATCTGGTTGTAATCAATAAAATTCTATGTCTACTCATAACTCACCCAAGCCCACGAGGATAAGTCAACCCTCAAACTCCCAACAAAACTCTTCCAGAAATGCACTCACCGAACCCCACCTGACACTGGGAGATTCCGGATTGATGCGACATGGGACTCTTCTGACCTCCGACGCAACTCCCGCCCGAGCTGCTGCCGAGCTCAAGTCGATTTTAGGGAACCATAATTCACGATTGAAGTCTAAAGCTGCTCTTATTCGACTGGACTCTGGATCTGCAAATTTTAATCGGCATGTGACTCTTGAACAGGCGAAATCCCGCGCTCGAGTTGAAGTTGACATCCTTCCTCTAACAAATATCTGTGTTCAGGGAGGGTATCTTCGTGGTCATGTCAAGATCCTGGTCCGAAATGCAACTTACAAAGAAGGTTCTGTCTTCATCGCCGAAGGTAAAATACGTGTAGTAGGATTCGAGAGCCTCGGGGATAAGTCACACTCGATTTTCTATCAATGTTCTACTCTATTAGCTTCCGTTACGCCAACTTTAGAACGGTTATATGCGTCTGAGCCTGACGTAGAAGGGTTCATGTTGGCAAGTGAAGGAGAACATGAGTTTCCATTCGCCCTTTACCTCTCACTGTCAACCGACCATGGACGAGCTAAAGGTTTCCTCAAGAATCATCCTGGTATTGCATTAAGTTATATTGCTATGGTGTGAGTGTCCCCGACCCGTCTCCTATCCCTACATCTCTTTAACCAAGTTCGTTCACTCAAAATTAAGGACGAGCTCGGCCGCCGCTCAATCGCTCATTTTTATCGATCTATTGAGGTTTGGCCACGGCTGGACCCGACTGCAATCCTTTCCGCAGCCCTTCGTCCTCTGCAAGCAACTGGGTCAACAAATATCCCCAAGGAGCCTGGCGCTGGAAGGATCAAACTAATGGCTTCACTTCGTCGACTCCATTGGATTGCAGGTCAATCTTGTCAAGTCAAAGTCGTTGTCCACAACAATACAACCAGACTACTCAAACGATTCACAATCAGCCTTCATCGTTCCATTATTATATTCCCTAAAGCTTCCAGCACCAATTCTGACTTGAATCTCGGCACGCGTCAACCCGAGGTGGCCGCCAAGCAAGTTGCCGAGTGTGTGCTAGAA
>Ga0153953_1000206_pt1 | contig 19139 bp, 15 predicted proteins | sample TSNJ037MetaG_FD_104718 | JGI IMG/M metagenome (GOLD analysis project Ga0153953, IMG submission 104718) | Attine ant fungus gardens microbial communities from New Jersey, USA - TSNJ037 MetaG | ecosystem: Host-associated > Fungi > Mycelium > Unclassified | place: USA: New Jersey, Wharton State...
CGGCTACAGGCTTGGCAGGCGGCCGCAGGAGATCAGCCTGTATGACGTGATGGAGGTGACGGACGGGCCGATCCGGTTAAACTGCTGCCTGAATGATGAACATGACTGCGCTTATGCAGAGGATAAAGAGCAGTGTCCATACCATGCGGCATTCCGGGAGCTGTCCGGTGACATGGAGCGTAAAATGCGCAGACTCCGGTTTTCTTCCGTAGTCCATGATCGGCATTGAGGACCATACTTTCTGATATGGGTTCTTGCTGCTCATACCAGTAATTTGCATAGGTATTTAGAGAACTTTGTACCAGGAATTTATTAATAAAAACAATGGCGGCTTTAGAGTAAAACTAAGGTCGCTATATTTGTTTATAAGACATTTTTTAAGCGTTCGCCTGGTAGAAAAGCAAGGTCTTCTACATTAAACCAATGACCCACATTAATTAAAAGACAATTCATAGCTTGAAATCTATCTGACAAATGATTTATAGTGGATAGGTATACTATTAATTAGCAGAATCCATTAAAATAGATTTTAGCTTTTTTTGAATTATTTAATAAAAATGCTTGACTGTAAAGTAGGTTTATAGGGTATATAAAGGCAAGGAGGTAAAGATGACAATCAAAGAAGTGGAAGAAAGATCAGGTGTTACCAGGGCAAATGTCCGCTTTTATGAGAAAGAGGGCCTGTTGATTACGAAGAGAAATACAATCAATGGATACAGAGAGTATTCAGAGGATAATATTAATACATTGAAGAAAATTATATTTCTTCGCAATCTCGATGTAACAATTGAGGATATACGCAATGTTCAGATGAATAAGATCACAATGGAAGAACTGCTTTCTGATTACAGCGTAATCTTAAAGGAGAAAGCAAAGTCTTATGAGGAATCACGATTGACCTGTTTAGAAATGATAAAAAATTCAGAGTTTCATTATTCTGAATTAGAGGTTGATAAGTACCGGAAACAGAATGATAACAACCATTATCTGCTGATTAAGGATACCATCAGTAATCTATCGGTGATAAAAGATAAGATAGCTGTCTGGTTGCTGGTTTTACTTTCCATCATAATATCAATGATTGCTTATCCCCTGCTGCCTGAGTACATTATGATTCAGGAAATCGGGATGGAGAATGCAGGTCAGATATGGAAAGGATTTATATTTCTATATCCGGCAGCTTCCGTATTCTTTGTATTTTTGGCAAAATCAATTATATGGAAACTTTTATATATGCATATGCCGTTTTATCTGATGTATGCAGACAAGATCAGCAGGTATGTAAATATATGTGCAATTCTTCTCATAATAACCTGCCAGTTTCATACGGTTTTTTTCCTGAATAAAATCGGGTTAAGCTTGAATGTGATTTTGCTGGTTGAAATGATTGTACTTTTATCTGTCAGTATAACTTCTGCCCTGGTGAAAAGAAGAAAACATAAAGAAGGAGAATAAAGATGCAGACTGCATTGGCATTAGGAGCAGTATTTGTAATATTTACAGTTATATTTCTATACGATTGGAGACATGAGAAAAAGAAGCAGAGAAAGTGGATAAAAGATCATTATGGTGTAAAACCGCAGCAGGCAAAGAAGTCATATGAATTGGCAGGCATATATTGGGAAGAGTTTGGAGGGGAATATCCGGAAGATGAAATCATTGATGAGGTGACCTGGAATGATTTGGAGATGAACTATGTGTTTGACAGGATAAATAATTGCACTTCTTTTGCAGGAGAACAATTGCTTTATAGTAAACTCCATCACCTGCCGAAAGAAGGGGCGTATCAAAAGCAGTTGGAAGAACAAATCGCTTATTATGACAAAAATTCTGACAAACGAGAACAAATGCAATTGCATTTAAGCAGATTGGGAAAAGAAGAGTCAAATTTTTATCTTCCCCTCTTTATCAGTAATTTAGAGATGCTTGGAATATCAAATATCTGGTTTTACAGGATTTTGCAGGTGTTGTTGGGTATAGCTGTCCTGTTTGCCATTTTTAGCGGTCAATCGGCAGCATTTTTGGCAGCCCTTGTTGTTTTCCTGTTTAATGCGGTAGTATATGCTGTGAAAAAGGCAGAGCATGAAATCTATCTGGATGCCCTTGGAGGGATCATCAGGCTCGTGAAGGTCACTAATGCACTGCTGCATGACAAGCAGCAGCCTGTTGTGCAGATATCGGATAACATTCAACGAGATCTGAAACTTTTTCGAAAGATGACACGAATGGTCGGTATACTGCAAAAGAAAAAGCAGGCAGCGGTATCCGGCGATATGATCGGTATGCTGAGGGACTATCTTATCGGAGCAACATTATGGGATTTCACAAATTATGATAAAATCATTCGATTTTTAAGAGGAAAAGAAGAAAACTTCATGGAAATCTATCAATTTACAGGTATGATAGATATGTCTATATCAGTTGCTTCCTTTAGAAAGAGTCTGCCGTTTTATTGTATCCCGAAATTTACCCGGGAGAAAATTTTAAGAATGGAGGAACTATATCACCCTTTGATTCAAGAACCTGTATGCAACACCGTGACTTTAGATAATCATTGCATGATCACGGGCTCTAATGCTTCCGGGAAATCGACTTTTATCAAAGCAGTAGTAATCAATGCGATTTTAGCCCAGAATATTCATACCTGCACGGCGAAACATTTCACATTGCCATCTGCAGGAATCATAACGTCTATGGCAATCCGTGATGATATCATGTCAGGAGAGAGTTATTATATGAAAGAAATCAAGTACTTAAACCGTATCATAGAGAATTTAAGTGATAACAGAATAGTGATCTGTGCAATAGATGAAATTCTGAGAGGTACGAATACCCGAGAAAGAATTGCAGCATCGGCTGCAGTATTAAAATATTTAAGTAAAGCGAACTGTCTGGCTCTCATCGCTTCTCATGATGTAGAATTAATAGAACATCTGGGAGATAACTTTTATTATTATTATTTTTGTGATCGGATGTCTGATAAGGATATTAAATTCGATTATAAGATACAAGAGGGAATAAGCAATACGAATAATGCAATTCGCCTTTTGGAATATGTTGGGTTTCCTGAGGAAATTATTACGGAAGCAAGGTATAATTATTCTCATTAAGATAATAATTTTAATAAATAGATGAAGGAGGTATTACAATGAAAGGTTATGCAATGCTGGGTATAGGAAAATCGGGGTGGATTGAAAAAGCAGAGCCGGCTTACGGAGAAATGGATGCCATTTTACGTCCAATAGCAGTTGCTCCGTGTACGTCAGATGTTCATACCGTATGGGAGGGTGCTATCGGTGAACGTTTTGACATGATTCTTGGACATGAGGCAGTTGGAGAGATCGTGGAAGTTGGAGCCAGAGTAAAAGATTTTAAAGTTGGTGACCGGGTTATCGTACCTGCAATCACTCCGGATTGGAATTCCATAGAAGCGCAGGGAGGATACTCAATGCACTCCGGCGGAATGCTGGCAGGATGGAAATTCTCCAATTTTAAAGATGGAGTATTTGGAGAATATTTTCATGTAAATGATGCAGATGGCAACCTTGCACTGCTTCCCGAAGGCATAGATCCGGCCGCCGCCGCTATGCTGAGTGATATGGTTCCCACGGGAATGCATGGTGCCGAATTGGCAGATATCCAGTACGGTGATACCGTGTGCGTCATCGGCATTGGCCCCGTAGGTCTTATGTGTGTAGCTGCAGCAGTACTCCGTGGTGCTTCCGACGTATATGCGGTAGGTTCCCGTCCCAATTGTATTCAAATCGCAAAAGAATACGGAGCTACTGAAATTATTAATTACCGGGAAGGTGACATTTTAGAACAGATCATGGAAAAAACCCATGGTAAAGGGGTGGACAAGGTGATTGTCGCAGGCGGTGACAATGACACATTCGATACAGCTATCAAGATGTTAAAGCCCGGTGGAATTATAGGTAATGTAAATTACCTGGGCGAAGGTGATTATATCAAAATCCCACGTGCAGAATGGGGCTGTGGCATGGGCCATAAGACAATCAAAGGAGGACTGATGCCTGGTGGAAGACGCAGAATGGAGAGGCTGGCCTCACTTCTGGTCACGGGAAGACTGGATACCGGTAAGTTGATTACTCATAAATTCGAAGGATTTGAGAATATTGAACCGGCGTTGATGCTGATGAAAGACAAACCAAAGGATTTGATTAAACCGGTAGTAGTGATGAAATAAGATAATTATCTTTATAATAAAGGTTATTAAAATGAAAAGTAATGGAAAAGAGAACCGCCTTAGAGAAACAGCCGGGAACCACTGCGGAATTATCTTCTGCGAAAGATCCGGTGTATGAGGGTAGCTGCGCAGTCTTGCGAAGCAGCGTAAGGGAGAGAGAAGACCCAAGGAGTCATGAGGGCATTCCCGAATGACGACTGGTTTAAGGGGCTTGGAACGACCGCCGAAGGAGTCCGGTTCGCAGAAGATAATTCCGCAGTGGTTCCCGGCGTACTATTTCCAATCCCCCATCCCCCCAATCACCTAATCAAAAAACTTGGAAACAAAAAATAAAAGTTATTTACTTTTTATTAAATTTTTATTAAAATAGATATATTACATAAAAAGGAGAAATATTATGTCAGCAGAAACATGGAAAATTCTAATTGCAATGGTTGGCTATATGCTGATTGTAATTTGCATCGGCCTCTATTTTGCTAAACGGGCTCAGGCAAATTCGGAAAATTATTTTTTGGGGGGAAGGTCGCTTGGTCCCTGGGTAGCTGCAATGAGTGCCGAGGCTTCGGATATGAGCGGATGGCTGCTAATGGGACTACCGGGTGTAGCTTACTGGTGCGGGGCCTCTGATGCTGCCTGGACTGCTATTGGTCTGGCAATTGGAACTTATGTGAATTGGTTGGTTTTGGCAAAAAGGCTGCGTCAGTATTCCGTAATTTCCGGCGACGCAATTACGGTACCGGATTTCTTAAGTAACCGATACCATGAAGATAAGAAGGTTATTTTAGGGATTTCCGCTACAATCATCCTGGTCTTTTTCACGGTTTACGCAGCCAGCTGCTTTGTAACCTGCGGTAAGCTTTTTAGTACATTGTTTGGATTTTCTTATCATTCAATGATGATAGCAGGTGCGCTGTTTGTTATTTTCTATACCCTTGTGGGAGGATTTTTGGCAGAGAGTGCATCGGATTTTATGCAGGCGATTGTAATGATATTTGCGCTGGTGACAATTGTGGTTATGGGAACGATTTCAGCAGGGGGGATAGGAGCTGTACTTAACAATGCAAAAGAGATTCCGGGGTATTTTTCACTGACATCTATTGCCACACCGGAAGTAGATGCAAATGGGGTTCAACAAGTGGTAAATGGAGCACCGGTCTTTGGGGCAGCGGGAAAGTATGGACTCTTAACCATTATTTCAACCATGTCATGGGGACTGGGGTATTTTGGCATGCCTCAGGTATTACTGCGGTTTATGGCAATCCGAAAAGTAGAAGAATTGAAGCAGTCCAGAAGAATTGCAACTGTCTGGTGTGTGATTTCCCTGGCAGCAGCTGTTTTCATTGGTTTCATAGGACGTTCATTGTTTCCGGCAGAAGCTTCCCTGCTGACAGCCGGTGGGGCAGAGAATATATTTATTAACTTATCGCAAAGTTTGCTTCCGGCATTGCTGGCAGGTGTTGTCATGGCAGGTATACTTGCAGCGACTATAAGTTCTTCAGATTCCTATTTGCTTATTGCAGCGTCTGCCTTTGCTAAAAATATCTATGAGGGAATCATTAAAAAAGATGCTACGGATAAACAGGTCATGAAAGTTTCACGTATTGTGTTGCTATTGATTTCCATCTTAGGTATTATGATTGCCTGGGATGATACCAGTATCATTTTCAACCTGGTTTCCTTTGCCTGGGCCGGATTTGGGGCGTGCTTCGGACCGGTTATGATTTTCTCTTTATTTTGGAAACGCACCAATCGAAGTGGAGCGATTGCCGGAATGCTGTCCGGTGGAGTTACCGTATTCGTATGGAAAATGTTATTAAAACCAATGGGTGGGCTTTTTGGCATATACGAATTATTCCCGGCATTTATTGTGTCTTGTATTTTTATTGTTGTAGTATCACTGTGTACGGCAGCTCCCTCCAGGGAAATTCAGGACGAATTTGAACATGCACGTTCCGGTCAGATGAATTAGTATAAAAGACGTTCTTTACAAAATATAATAATGACAGTATACTATATGTATCGGCATAAGATATTGCCGTTACATATAGCCCCTCCGGGGATGTAAATTTCATACTAAGGGGAGAAGATGGAATGAATAATTTTAAAGAATGGTTATCTGATAATCTAAGATATTTTATGCTTGCCGGCATTATTATATTAGTGCTTGCGGCGGCTATATTTGGTATCAATGCATATTCAAAGCTTTCAAATAACACAGATAATAAGGATACAGCCACGGAACAGGAGACACCGCAAACGGAAACAAAGAAGGAAGAAACAGAAACGAAAGAATCGGAAACAGAAACTAAAAAAGCAGCAGAAACGGAAAAACAAACGGAAAAGATGAAAGAGACAGAGGAAACTGAGGCGGTGACAGAAGCTGTAACAGAGCCGCAATTGGCAGCTGCTCCTCAGACAGAAGCCGTACCTGAGACAGAAGCAGAACCTCAGACAGAACCGGCACCTGTTTACCTTACTTTAAAAAGTGCCTGCTATATTCGCAGCGGTCCAAGTTATGAAGCTGAGATTATCGGAGAATACTGGGGCGGACAGACCGTAAGATTTATTGAAGATGCAGGCGGTTGGTATAAGGTTGAGGTAGATGGAATGATTGGCTATATGGGAGCAAGATTTTTTTGATTAAGATGAATACTATATTATAATCAAAGGGAGAATATGCCAAATATATGGTGTATTCTCCTTTGCGCTGTTATTTACCCATTTGGAATTTTATCTAAAACAGGCTATTTTTCAAAAATAACATTTTGAAAACAATTTGTTGAATACTTCATGCACTGCTCACCTGTACAATAGTAACAGCATTGATAAGTGGGAGGGATAGCGCATAACAGGGTTATCTGTTCGGAGAGATTTTTATCTTTTACAGAATATTATGGAAATCTTAAGGTTGATTTTATATATTTTTGATATATTAATTTAAATTATTGTGTATAATAAAAATAAGGCAGCTACTAAGATAAGGGGAAATTAGGAGAATTGGACTTATATGTGTGGGATATGTGGAATTATTGGAAAGAAAAATGATAAAGAAGAAATTTTAAAGCAAATGATGGGAGTCATGAAACATAGAGGTCCTGATTCGGAGGGAATCTACTGCACAGATGATGCAGCATTTGGATTTTGCAGGTTGAGTATTATCGACCTGGAAGACGGGAGCCAGCCTATGAAAAATGAAACGGAAGATATGGCGCTGGTATTCAACGGAGAAATTTATAATTATCAGTCTCTGCGAAAAAAGCTTATGAGCAAAGATCATATATTCCGAAATCATTCAGATTCTGAAGTTCTGATTCATGGCTATGAAGAGTTTGGAGAAGTTCTGCTGGATAAGCTGCGCGGCATGTTTGCATTTGCTATCTGGGATGAAACGAAAAAATGTCTGTTTGCGGCAAGAGATTATTTTGGAATTAAGCCATTTTACTACGCTATGATAGACGGATGTTTTGTCTTTGCGTCAGAAATTAAATGTATATTGGAATTTCCCGGATTTAAGAGAGAAGTAAATGCGGAAGCATTAGAACAATATTTGTCATTTCAGTATTCAGCATTATCGGAAACTTTTTTTAAAGGGATTTATAAATTGATGCCGGGTCATTACCTTAATTATGAAAATCAAAGGATCATGACGAAACAATACTTTGATCCAATGCTGCAGCCGGAGCGTGGAAAGTCAGACGAAGAGTGGATAGAGCAGTTGGATAAGACGATCCAAAATACTGTAAAGCAGCATATGGTAAGTGATGTAGAAGTCGGAACCTTTCTTTCCGGTGGTGTGGATTCCAGCTTAATAGCAGCCACGTTTACAGGCAAGAAGGCTTTTACGGTCGGGTTTATGGATGAGGACAGCAAATATAATGAAACGCGCGATGCAAAGAGATTGGCGAAGCATTTACAACTGGATCATTACTGCAAGAATATCAGTGAAGAAGAGTATTGGGAAGCTGTCCCAAAAGTCATGTATCATTTGGATGAGCCAAGCGGAGATGCGGCGGCAGTTGCCTTGTATTTTGTTGCCCGGGAAGCCTCCAACCATGTAAAGGTAGTGACTTCCGGTGAGGGGGCAGATGAGTTGTTCGGCGGATATAATATTTATCTGGAGCCGGGTGTACTGTGCTGGTTTTCCTGGATACCAAAGTGGATAAGAAAAAAGATCGGAGCTTTGGCCTGCAAACTGCCGGAAGGAATGAAAGGACGCGGCTATCTCATTCGGGGCAGTAAAAGTGTAGAGGAACGCTTTATAGGAAATGCAAATATTTTTTCTGCAAAGGAGCGTAAAGAAATTCTGAAACAGGAGACCGGCGCAGTTACTCCGCAGGAATTACTGAAGAATCACTATCGTAAGGCAGCAAATCTAAGCAATATGAATAAGATGCAGTATATAGATCTGACCTGGTGGCTTCCCGGAGATATTTTGCAAAAGGCCGACAGGATGAGTATGGCCCATTCATTGGAATTGCGCGTACCGTTTCTGGACAAGGAAGTATTTAAGGTAGCAAGAAAATTACCGTTGAAAGCCAAGATAAGACATCATAAAACGAAATATCTCTTTCGGGCGGCATCGCTTCGGTACCTTCCGCAATTAAGCAGTAAGAAGAAAAAACTTGGGTTTCCGGTTCCCATACGTGAATGGATAAAGGAAGAAAGCGGGTACCGGCAAGTAGAAGAGCGCTTTACCAGTGAAGCGGCTGCAGCCTGGTTTTATACGGACAAACTGATGAAACTTTTGGATCAGCACCGCCAGGGAACAGGTGACTATAGCAGAAAAATCTGGACGGTGTATGCTTTTCTTGTTTGGCATCAGATATTTTTGGAAGCATAAAGCGGTAATGTGACAGTGAATGTAGTTCCGATGGTTTCTGCGCTTTGCACACTGATTTTTCCGTGATGGCTTTGGACAATCGTCTGTGCGATAGACAGTCCAAGACCGTAACCGCCTTCTTGACTTTCCGCCGAACGTGGGTGAGGGGGACTTTCCGTACGAACACGCGATTTATCAGAGCGGTAAAAGCGTTCGAAAATATGATCTAACTCTTCTTGCGGGACAGGTTCACCGGTATTATTTACAGAGAGGACAGCTTTTTCCTGGTCCCGTGACAGGGTTACGGTTACTTGTTTGTCACGGTCGGCATATTTGCATGCATTATCCAGTAAAATTGCCATGAGTTGTTTTAGCTGTCCCTCATTGCCCTGCGTATATAGACTGGGAGCAATATTTTCCCGAATCGTTATACCTTGCTCAAAAGCAATGGATTCAAAAGGCAGCAGACATTTCCAGACAGTGTCGCTTAAATTGATGCTGCCGGTGATATAAGTTACCGTATCAGATTCTGAACGAGCCAGGAATAAGAGATTTTCCACCAGTTCTTTCATTCTGGTTGCTTCGGTATGGGTATTTTCTATCCAGCGTGACTGATTGGAAATCGTATCCTCCTTATGTGTAAGGAGGATTTTTAAATTGGCAAGAATGACAGTCAGGGGGGTTTTTAGTTCATGGGATGCATCCGCAATAAACTGATTCTGCTGCGCCCAGGCTTTTTCCACAGGTTTTAATGCCCATTTAGATAGAAACAGGCTGATGATAAAAAAGGCAGCCATACCTGCGATCAAAATGAGAAGGGAATTCAGTATGAGGGTTTGCATGGAACGGGTTTGCGATATGGTGTCTGCAAAAGCGATTTTACGGCCATCCGCGGTATCTTCTATTATATAGCGTAATGCCAGACTCTTGATATTACCTTGATCTTTTCCGGTTTCCAGTGCATTCGTAACAGCTTCTTGTGCCAGTGCCTCTGTTACTTCCGTGCCATTATTGTTCAGGGAATCAATAGTTCCGCTTTCATTCAGAATGACTATGAAAATACGGATATTGTTAAATGGAGATTCATCTTTCCTGCGGTTCAGTTCCATCTTAGGTTTAAAGTTGTCGTCGGGTGGTGCTGACAGGGCATGACGCATGGCCCCCAGGCTTTCAGACTGCAGTTTTTGGTAATTGGAGAGACAAAGTGCACATAAGACTACAATCAGCACTAAAGAAACTAATGTCATATTAGTAATAATAAATTTTTTGCGAAGTTTTTGAATCATTCTTCTGCCTCCAGGCGGTATCCTACTTTTCTTATGGTTCCAATTCCGGCTTTTGATCCCAGATAATAGAATTTCTTACGTAAAAAAGAGATATAAGCTTCTACGTTATTATCCTCCACATTGGATTCAGTCCCCCATACTTTGGTGATCAGAGTATCTTTAGATATTAGGATCTTAGGATTGGACATTAATATTTTTAAAATTTCAAATTCTTTATAACCTAAATGGACTGATTTACTGCCGCACCATAAATCATTGGTGGAAAGATTCAAAGTCAGATCTCCAAAGGTCAGTTCTTCCAGGACCACATCCCCCTGCCGGCGGGAAAGTGCGCGTATGCGTGCCAGTAGTTCCTCTGGATTGAATGGCTTTGTCATATAGTCGTCAGCTCCTTTGTCTAAGCCTCCTACTTTGTCACGCACGTCATCTCTGGCAGTAAGCATGAGGACCGGTGTGGCGTTTTTTTGGATACGCAATTCTTTTACTACTTCGAATCCATTTTTCTTTGGGAGCATGACGTCAAGTATAATGACATCATAGAGATTACTTAATGCATAACTCAGTCCGTCCTCCCCATTATATACAATATCTACCATATATTTGGCTTCTTCCATAATTTGACCGAGTGCCTCGGCCAGTCTGACTTCGTCTTCTATGATCAGTATACGCATATTTATGTTCCCGCCTTTCAGGATGTTTTTATTATTATAAAACGTTAAGGATCTACATGCAAACATTATAGTCAAAAACACTGAAATTAGTCTGAAAATGTTTTTTAAGGTTAATTTCAGTTTTTATGTGTATGATATGTTCAAATAATAAAGCGGATTTCAAATATCCGTTTGTTTAAGAAAGTGAGGTATGTATATGATGCAGACACAAGAAGTGTTTCAAAGGTATGAAAAAAAATATATGATAACAGTAAAACAGCTTAACATATTATTGTCAAATTTAAAAAAATATATGACAGCAGATCAATATGGGAAACATACCATCTGTAATATTTACTTTGACACAGAAAATTATGAACTGATACGCACTTCTATTGAGAAACCGGTTTACAAAGAGAAAGTGAGATTGCGCAGTTATGGCATACCGGGCGAAAATGATATTGTTTATTTAGAATTGAAGAAAAAATTTGACGGTATTGTATATAAAAGAAGAATTCCAATTAAGCTGAATGATGCAAAATCATATCTTCATTATGGCAAAAAGCCCAAGGCAGAAGAAACCCAGGAAAGACAGATTACGAATGAACTGGACTATACGATACAAAAATACAATTTAGAGCCGGCAGTTTATTTATCCTATGAGCGGGTTGCTTTGTATGGTAATGAGGATGAAAACCTAAGAGTAACTTTTGATTACAATATCTGTGGCCGTGATACGATGCTGAGTCTGGAGCAGGGGAACTATGGAACTTTGCTGTTGAATGAAGAAAAAGCATTAATGGAAGTAAAGATTCCGGGGGCGATGCCTTTATGGATGAGTCATATGTTTTCAGAGCTTAAGATATTTCCAATTTCCTATTCCAAATATGGAGAATATTATAAACAATATATTTGTCAAAAACAAGTAACCAGAGGAGGAATCCATTGTGCTTAACAGTATTTTATCAACAACGGAAACAGCAAGTTTATCTTTAATACAATTCTTAGCATGTACCGGGAGTGCTGTCATTTTAGGAATTTTTATTGCTATGTTTCATATGTACAGGAACAGATATTCCAAAAATTTCATTATTACCCTGGCATTATTGCCGGTCATTGTACAGGCTGTGATTATGTTGGTAAATGGGAATCTGGGTGCCGGCGTAGCTGTTATGGGAGCCTTTAGTCTGGTTCGTTTTCGTTCCGTACCGGGAAATTCCAGAGAAATCGGAAGCCTTTTCCTGGCTATGGCGGTTGGACTGGCAACCGGTATGGGGTATCTTGGAATCGGATTCTTTTTAGTACTCATCATAGGCACAGTTACCATTTTGTTTGTCCGTCTCCCATTTGGAGAAACGAACGCAGAAGAGAAGGATTTGAAAATTACGATACCGGAAAATTTAGATTATACGGATATTTTTGATGATATTTTCAAAAAACATACAAAGAAAGTTGATTTGTTAAAAGTGAAAACAGTGAATATGGGCAGTTTATATGAGCTGCAGTATCTGGTGATTTTAAAAGATAAAAAATCTGAAAAAGCATTTATAGATGATATTCGCTGCCGCAATGGTAATCTTACGATAGTATGCGGGCGTGTTGCTTCAGAACGAGAGGAACTTTAGTAAGAATTGGAGGTTATATATGGGAAACAGATGGAAACGAATCATTGGATTAGGGATAACGGTTGTACTTCTGAGTGTTACCATAGCTGGCTGTAGTCAGAATAATGGTAATGGGAACAATTCGGGAGAAAATACTTCAGAAAATATTGTAGGAACAGCGTCTTCAGAAACAATTGCAGTAGAGGCTGAAATGATAAATGTATCTTATGATGAAGAAGATCTGAAAGATACCTGGGAAGAAGCTTCTGCGGTAAAGATTGTAATGGCTGGAACTTCTGCAGAGATTGAAGGTGAAGGTGCCAAGGCAGAAGATGGAACAGTGACCATTACAAGCGCCGGCACTTATGTGGTAAGCGGTACCATGACCGACGGACAATTGGTAATAAATGCAGGAAAAGAAGATATGGTACATGTTGTATTGAATGGTGTCAGCATTACCTGCAGCAATAGTTCTGCAATCTATGGTATGCAGAGCGAGAAACTGATATTGACACTTGCAGATGGCACAGAGAATGTTTTGAATGACGGTACTGAGTATGTTTATGAAAATTCTGCGGATGATGAACCCAATGCAGCTTTGTTTAGTAAAGACGATATTACAATTAACGGAACAGGATCGCTTCAAGTGAATGGAAATTATCAGGATGGAATACGCAGTAAAGACGATCTGATGGTAGTGTCAGGAACCATTTCAGTAACCGCGGCGGATGACGGGTTAAAAGGAAAAGACAGTGTGGTCATACGTGATGCGAAGCTAACCGTGGATGCTAAGGCGGATGGTATCAAATCCAACAATAGTACGGAAGAAGACAAAGGATATGTTGTTTTGGAAGGGGGAACATATCAGATTATAAGCGGAAATGACGGAATACAGGCAGAAACGATTCTGCAGGTAACAGGAGGGACCTATGCGATTACATCCGGAGGCGGAAGTGCGAATGCAGAGGTCAAGACCGGGAATATGGAATTTTTCGGCGGAAGCGGTCGGGGCGGACAGATGCCGGAGGACGGTCAAACACCACCACAAATGTCGGACGATGGGCAGAAACCTCAGAAGCCGGATGGCAGTCAGACACCACCGCAGATGCCGGAAGACGGTCAGACTCCTCCCCAGATGCCGGATAATACTCAAGGAAATACGACAGGAGAAAGTGAGACTGCAGCAGTTAATAGTGCGTCACAAAGCGTAAGTACAGAAGGTGACAGTACAACTCAAAGCGAGAGTACGGCAGATGGCGGCACGACACAAAGTGAAAGTACGGCAGATGACAGTACGACACAAAGTGAAAGTACGACGGAAACGGAATCAACCAGTATGAAAGGACTGAAAGCCGGCAAGGCAGTATTTATTACAGGTGGTGATTATGAAATAGATGCGGCAGATGATACAGTACATTCAAATGGAAACGTTACGGTATCAGGCGGACAGCTTACACTGACATCAGGAGATGATGGAATACATGCAGATGCTGCACTGGTAGTAGAAGGCGGAACGATAGATATTACAAAATCATATGAAGGATTAGAAGGCGTGACAATCGATATTAAGGATGGTACCATAAATGTTGTCGCCAGTGATGACGGACTCAATGCGGCCGGAGGCAGTGATGCGCAAGACACGGAAGACTTTGGAATGCAAGGAAAAATGGGCGGCAGTGCATTGAATGAAAATGCCTATATTCGCATTAGTGAAGGTTATTTATCTGTAGATGCCGGTGGTGATGGTATAGATTCCAATGGACACTTCTATGTTGACGGAGGTACGGTGTTAGTAAATGGTCCGGTTAATGATGGCAATGGTGCTTTTGATTACAATGGAAATGCAGTTATTACCGGAGGAATTGTAGTAGCCGTAGGAAGTTCTGGTATGGCATTACCGTTTTCGGATAGTTCTACGCAAAATTCTGTAATGGTATATTTAGATGAGCAGCAAAATGCCGGCACGACATTGAATCTTTCGGATGAAGCGGGGAATTCAATTCTTAGCTTTACATCATCCAAGACTTACCAGTCGGCAGTCATTAGTACACCGGATATGAAGACGGGAAGTACGTATAAGATTTCTACCGGCGGGACAGCAACAGGAGAAGATACAGATGGATTCGTACTTGGTGGTACCTGTTCAGGCGGAACAGAGGCAGCCTCAGTTACATTGGAATCATCTGTGACCCAAAGTGGTTCGGGTGGTATGCAGCAAGGTGGAGGCAGCCGGGGTCAGGGAGGCAGGATGTCCGGACAGCAGAACCAAGGTCAGCCGGGTGAGGCACAAGAGCGGCAGAGTGAGACAATAGCAAATGATGGGGCGGATAGCCTTTAGGGACGTAATCAATCAACACCGTCGGCTTTGGTGAAAGCCGGCGGTGTATGGTCGTTTGGCGCCGTCAATGTCCTCCTGGCACCGTCAATGTCTTTTTTATAATCAACGATTGTCGCTAATTCGTTTTGCTTGAGCCCTTATTCTTCCCTATATTGTTTGATTTTTGTTTGTAGTATCATTGGGATACACCGCGTATAACATGACAACAAAAAATTGTGATCACTGTGTAAATATTCTATGGTAATTACTTTAAATGAATGGTATAATTTACTATTAAGTAAAATGTATTAGTGCTAAGGAGAATTTGCGATGGCTAAGATAAAAATAGCTGTATGTGATGATGAAAAAATTATTCTTGAAATTGTTGAGGCAAAGGTGCGACAAACTCTAGCACAAATGGAGTTTCAAGAATACAAAATTTATTTATTTGATAAAGGAATTGATTTGTTGCGAAGTAAAGAGCAATTCCATTTGCTTCTGCTTGATATTGAGATGCCCGAAGTAGATGGACTATCACTGGCAAAGAGGATAAATGATTCTGAAAAAAAACCACTTATTATATTTATCACAAACCACAAAGAGCTAATGATGTGGGGCTATCATGTAAGGGCATTCAGATACTTAACAAAACCTTTTATGGATAAAGAGTTCAGCGAGGCCATAGTCAGTGCAATGAGTGAGATATTGTTAGTTGATACAATAATTATCACCGAAGCAGGAAAGAGCATATTACTGGATGTGAATGATATAGTATTTATTGAATCTCTGGGGGAAGGATGTTGTATCCATTCTAATAATGGTATTAAGCATATTAGAAAAGAGTCATTAAAATATTGGATAAGTCGATTACCTAATGGTGTCTTTATACAAACCCATAGAACGTTTATTGTTAATCTAGGTTATGTTAATGATATTATGACAAATCAAGTTTATATGAAAAATGGTTATGAAATACCCGTTTCTGTGCGAAAGAGAAAATTTCTAAATGATGCATTACATAGTTATATACGAAGAAAGTTGGGGAGATAGTATTGCTAACGATACAATATATTATTGAATTTACCAAACTCTACATAGTCATTTTATATATTGTAAAACTTAATAAATTAAGAAATATTGCAAGGTTAAATCTGATTACCATATTGACATTGGCGGTTATAGATATTTGTAGATTAATCTATTATGGAAGTATTATTGAGCAAAGTTATGATATTTATATATGCGGATTATTAGCAATATTCGTAATGTTTCTAGGGTATAGAATTTCGAAAAAACTATTGCTCCTGTTTGGGATATACATAGTTATTTGTTTTATTGACATGCTGATGGTAGGATTTATTGTAGACTGCTTTTCAATTAGTATAGCTGTTGTCTTAGGTAATCCGATATACAAACTTATTCTGAATTCGGCAAATATTGTATTGTATATTATTATTGGCTATATAGTCAAAATTTTAAATGTGAACTTCAGATTGGAGTTTATGAGTAGGAAAGAGATATATCTTTTAATTATCGGAGTATTAGGATGTGGTTTTTATATTACACCTTTTCAACTATATGCAAACAATGCTGATAAATCGCCTTTGGAAAGATTATTTATCTTAGGAATAAGTATAACAGGTTTCATTATATTGGTAGTTGTAGTAATACTTATAATAAAAAATAATGACCTCAAGTATCTTAAAAAACAACAGAAATTGCAGGATAGAATTTTGTTTGCACAGCAGTTGTATTATAGTAGTCGTTTGCAGCAGGAGCAGGAAACACGAAAGTTCAGACACGACATAAACGAGCATTTATATTGTATATCTTTTCTTTTGAAGACTTCAAGATATGAAGAACTACGGGTATATGTCGAAGGGGTGATGGATACATTGATTGAGATAAAAGATAAAACAGAAATTCAGACGGGCTCAGAACTTATTAATATCATTTTATCTGATCTTATGAATCAATACTTAACTCAAAATATAGTATTATCTTGGTACGGTTTTATACCAGATACACAAATTGAAAATATAGATTTATGTGGTTTGTTTTCAAATTTATTAAAAAATGCATTCGAGGCAGCAGTACAATGCAGTAATAAGACTATTGATATTACTACCACTCAATATGATAATGCATTCTTTATAAAGGTAGTCAATGCCTGCCAAAATAATGTTGAGATAATTGGTGATAGGTTAATTACCAGCAAAACAGATACGATCAATCACGGTTATGGCAGCCAGATAATTCGAGATATTATTAATAAATATAAGGGTCAAATCAAATATTTATTCAAAAATAATCTTTTTACAGTGGAGATTACAATATTAAATATATGTAAGTAACTCAAACGTCGGCGCAGCTAAGTGTCATGTAATTTGACAGGTGGAAATCCTGTCTGGTAAGGCTGAACCACCAATAGCAAGTCCTTACATTTAAAAAATCTTTTAGTTGTCTGATCAGTAAGTGATAGTGGCAGCACTTGACTATAACAGGGAGGTTATATATGATTGAGATTGAAAATGTAAGTAAAAAATATGCGGACAAAGTTGCTGTTAATAATGTAACATTTTCTGTTGAAGAAGGTGAGATATTTGGATTGCTGGGTCCTTCTGGTGCGGGAAAGACTTCATTGATTAAAATTATTACTACACAGATAAAGCATGATACTGGTCACATTAAAGTAATGGGTAAAAGAATAGAAAAATGGAAAGCAGAAGACAACGTTAAATTAGGTATCATGACAGAGGGATTTGGGCTGTATGATCGATTAACCTGTTGTGAAAACATTAGATTTTATGAAAGGATATTTCAATTACCAGAAAATACAGGAAGTAAATTGATTGAAGAAGTTGGTTTGGCAGATGCTATGGATAAAAGAGTCAGCGAACTCTCAAAAGGCATGCGACAACGGTTATCTTTTGTTAGAGCAATAATTAATTCACCACAATTATTATTTCTTGATGAACCAACTAGTGATTTAGACCCAATCAGTACAGAGAGAATTCATGAAATAATTAAAATGCTAAGAAAACAGGGAACAACGGTATTTCTTTCAACTCATGATATGAGTGAAGCGACAAAATTATGTGATAAAATAGGATTATTAAACCATGGCGGCCTCATTGAGTATGGAGATCCGCATATACTTTGTACGGGATATAATTCCGAAAATATGATAACAATTATAGATAAAAAAGGGGTATCTAGAACAATAGAAAATAGACCGGAAAACGCTGGAATGTTTTGTGAATACTTTAAAAATAATAATGTAATATCAATCAAATCGTCAGAAATGAATTTAGAACAATTATTTATAAAACTTACAAGTGAGAAAGGAGGTACAAATGAGTAGAAATACGTGTATTAAAATCAGAGAAATTTTCTCGAAGCAGAAAACAGATGTATTTAGAAATAAAAGAATGTTGTTAATGTTTTTGATTTTTCCAATTTTAACCATATTTTATCTTCTTATTGAGAGAGATGGAATTCAAGCAAGTGGAATGATGTTTATGGTTATGAATGTTGTTATGCCTCCGATAACTTTGTTGGCAAGTGCAGTAAGTGAGGAAAGAGAAAAAGGAACTCTGCGAAGTTTGATATTTGCCGGTATAAAGCCGATTGAGTTTTTTGTGGGAGTTGGTCTATGTATGGGGATGTTCAATTTTGCTAGTACATGTATAATTGGTATTATTCTGGGTAATGGCGATGGGGCTGGATTAATATTAGCAACTGCTGGAATTGCAATTATTTGTTCTATGCTATTTGGAACTACGTTAGGTTTATACACAAAAAACCAAGTAAATGTAGCCCCGTCGTCTGCAACATTGAGTATGCTATTAGGGATATCTGCTGTATTAGGAAGTGCTAACGAGAAAGTTTATAAAGTTACTAGATTTTTTTATACACAAGTTACGATGGATATTTTTTTAGAAAACGAAATAAGCAGAGGTCAATTTCTAATCTTATTTACTAATTTTTTGTTCTTTTTAATATTGTTTATATTAATTTATTTAAGACGTAATAAGGCTGATTAGAAATGAGAGTAAAGGGTGTAATTGTTGATCGAAAAATAGATGGAAATTCTATTATTTATTCAATTTACAATGGTAAGATATATGATTTGGATGAATATGAGACTTGCATATTTGATATGCTGCAAAAGGATATTAAAATAGATGATATTATTTCTAGTTTGGGTCTAGGCTTAAAAGAATCAAAAATAAAATTTATTAAAACAATAATTA